>OCZV010000001.1_pt1 | contig 170126 bp, 168 predicted proteins | sample 1539051 | NCBI WGS metagenome assembly OCZV01 (sample SAMEA3113581, study PRJEB22503) | soil metagenome
ACGCCACGTAAGGATTCATTCTTTATCTTGACAATTGAGGCCTTGTTCATTTGAGTTAGCATAGTTTTTAGTGATTTCCTCACCCTAGATTCTTTATCGCTAGAAATTAAGAGTACCTCGTATACCAAATCTTGGAACGATATCCCGTTACACATATTCCAAAGAGAGACAGCCGTGTCGCTGACCCGAAATCCTTCGCCCTTGAAATTTATCAAAAGTGGTGTTCCATCCAAATCGTTGCTCACAAATCCCCTTCGTAATATGATAGAATCAGAATCAATTTTTCTATCCCTTAGCCTGAGCATATCGGATCGGCGTCTATTCTTCGTCAAAAACTTATTTAACCATTTGTAGATCAATGACCATTAACTAATTGCTCGAATAAGGTTAGGTTATCTCAAACCCCCAAGAGCAACTCTTTATTTGTTCATCAAAAAATAAGATGGTGCAAAATTAATTAATCAATAGAAAGAAATCAGATAATGCTTAAATTTAGTAGTTGCCATCGTCAATAGCAGCGCAAGTAATTGTCATTTTTCAGAAGAATATTAAACCAAGGCGATAACAAAAAAAGGCAGGGCCAAATTCCTCTCAAGGAGGAAAAAATATCAACAAAAGCCAATCGTGAAATTGTTTTAACTCAGGAGGCAGCAGATGGTATTATAACATTTGCAAAAAGTTGGCATCCTAATGAAGGAATATTAATACTAAAAGGGCAGCATAGACATAAAACAGGCAAGGTGTACATTGACGGTCTAGTCGTACCTCCTTTTGCGTCGCATGGGCCATATTACTCAGGTTTCCCAAGTTACGACCTTCCCTTTGACCTTTCATATGTGGGTACTGCGCACTCACATCCTGGAGGATCTAATCGTCCATCCTTGGCTGACTTAAATAATTTCTTTGGATTGGTCACAGTCATCATTAGTTTTCCTTACAATGAGAAATGCATTGGTGCATTTGATCGAAACGGAAAATCACTACCGATTACCATTGCATAACGTGCACTTTCAAGTCGAGCTTCAGGCCAGCCAGCCAATCAATCCGCGACCTGGTCGCTCTAACCTAGCTTTTTGGTTGAACCAATCAATTTTGAGCTTCCTCATAAAATTGTAACTGGTCTGCTATCGTATCCGGTCACCGAGCCTAGTGCGTCATCTCAATGTTCTAGGTAAATCTCACTTTTGACTGTGTGCCCCCTCCTCTAGGATTCGTGACAGACTCAATAGCACTGCCAATCAGCGCAAAAGATATCCCTGCCGCAGCTATCATAATCCCGGGAGGCAATATCCACCACCAGAGACCTCTTGCCGCTGCAGAAGCAGTGTTTGCGTCATGAAGAATGCTTCCCCAGGTCGGAATCGAAGGATCGCCTAAGCCTATAAAACTCAATGTTGCTTCAGTCAATATCGCTGCAGGTACTGCTAAGGCTATGCTTGCAAACGTGAGTGGTAGAAGCTGAGGTAAGATATGCCGCAGAATGATTCTAAAATCTCTCTCGCCCATGAGCTTCGAGGCCTCCACATATTCTAGGTTCTTTATCTGTAATGCTAGGCTTCTTGCGATCCTTGCTATACCGCTCCATCCAAAGATGACGAGGAAAAGGGTTATGAGGTAAATACTACTGCCAATGGTGATAGAAAGGATAATGAGGAAGACGAATGTAGGTAGTGATATCACAAGGTCGTTGACCCTCATCAAAGCCTCGTCAAATCTTCCTCCCTTATAGCCTGCAAGGAGCCCATAGAACATGCCGATGGTAACTGAAGAAATAGCAGCAGTTAGGCCTATGAATAGTGCTACAGGGGCGCCCCAGAAGATACCTATGCTCAAGTCCCTGCGTAGATCATCAGTCCCCATTAGACCATAAACGTTGCCCCCAAGGATTAGCTGTGTATTCTCTACTCTGTCCTCAGTGCTGAAAAGGTAGTACGTAATATTAAATAGATATCTTCCTTTAAGTACGACCTCTTCGTCAAGCTGAGAAAATATCATATTTTGAGGAGAAGAAAGGTCAGGCCTGTAATCATAAAGGCCGGTGTATGCTTGTAGATTGTCTCTTATTGACCCATCAGTAGAGAATACCCTGGAGCAGTATTCAGTTAAATTAGCTGCGCTTCCTGGAAGTGCGGCTGGGGGGAGTGGAGAATTGTATATCATAAAGCTCTCTTTGTCCGGCCTAATGACATCAACCTGGATTACTGGCGGTATGTCACCGTATTGCAAACAATAGTCAATGATAAAATCTGTGGGATACGAATTGTAACCGAAATCAATATCAAACAAGAATGAACTAGTTGGAATGCCTCCAAATGAACTGTTCTGTGTTCTTGCGTCGCCAGAGCCGAGAATCATGTGATTAGGAAGATTACTTTCTGAAGGAAGCGCGTTTAACCAAGAGGGTGCGGCAGATCTTGGGTAGTCTATCCAAAATCCAGGATCATTCCAATGACTAAAGGATTCTAGCGGCACAGCGACCAATGCGTAAATAGTCATTCCGGTCAAGATTGCTAAAATGAAGAATCCTGAAATGGCGGCCTTGGTATGCAACAGCCGACGAATTAAAAGGCTGAAATTGCTTGCGGATTCTGAGGCTCTCACTACGACACCTTAACCCTTGGATCGAAGTGTGCGTAAAGTAGATCAGCTACCAACATAGTCATCACATACATTAACGTAAAGACATATGTGCTTCCTAGAATTATAGGAATATCAATTACCAGAATTGCATCATAAAGCAATTTTCCGACTCCAGGCCAGTCAAACACTGCCTCTACAATAAAACTACCACTCATCGAAGCTATCAGCGAAGTGACAATTCCCGTCAAGATTGGGGGTGCTGCATTTTTAAGTGCATGAGAGTATAGGATTTTTCGTTTTGGAATTCCCATTACACGTTTTGCCTGAATATAATCTTCATCCAAAACACGAGATACAAAATAACGTACCACAAATGACCAAACAGCGAAGCTCAGTAGAACTAGCGTAATCGCAGGTAATATCATGTGGTACAATAGATCCAAGACATAAAATGGGTCTCCAGGAGAAGTCAATGGCGTAGATCGAGCGGGGAAGATATCAAGGGTAAATGAAAAAAGAAGTATCATTAACATCCCTACCCAGAAAGTCGCAAAGCTATTGCTGACAACCGCAACAAATGAAACCCCTTTGTCAAGAAGCGATCCTCTTTTCTCTGCCATATAAGTTCCCAAAAACAGACCAATGATGACCACAATCACGGTTGATGTCGTAAAGAGTAATATCGTTTTAGGTACCCTCTCTATGATAATGTCGCTAACTTTAGATGATCCGCTATCTGATGTAAAGAAATTAGATTGCCCTAAATCAAGCGTGATCGTATCAAACAGAGTATTTATGAATCTCTTGGGAGAATACCATGGTTCATCTAATCCAAGATTTTTTTTTCTTAGCTCAATTTGTTCATCGATATAGGCCTGGCGTTGAGAAGATGTTGTAAATTGAATTTCATCTTGGGCGGAGCCTTCTACTACTTCAACTTCTATCCTGTCGGTTAATACTTGTTCTAAAGTGGAACCAAATAGTACCAGACTGAAAATCACGGTAATAACAACAACGAGGATTCTGTAAGCAGTTGTTTTGGCAACAAAAAAGAGGAAAGGTGTCATCCACGAAACATCTGGCTAACTGGAGCTAAGGTCATCTATAAATGATGTAGCTGGGGTTGTTAACGATAAGGCCATCAACTCCAAATCGTATAGGTGTCGGCTCATAACCCAAGCAATAGAGAGTGATCAACATTGTTCTGCTGTGCTATGTATTCGACAGGTGGTAATTGCATTCCTTCTTCTTCTATTACAAATTCTGTCTTGGTCCAGACATGTGATTGACAGCTATTAGAGTCGTAGTTTGAATGTCGGGTCTATATGCAGAATCACTTATAGCAAAAATTTTCATTGTGCTAGGGCCAGTTGGTATAAGAGCCGTCTTATTCGGCGGTATCTCAATTGTATATTTACCGTTGCCGTCCGAAAATGTGGTATTGCCAGATATCACATTTCTTCCATCCTTGTCTGAAACAAAGTAAAAGACAGATGCATTATCAGCCGGTTTACCTCCTATGCTAACGATTACATCCGCCTTAAGTGGACTCTGTCCAGCAATTATGTTCCTGGGTGCGGCTACCTTGTCGATCGATGCTATTTTAGGTATCTCGTACTTTGACCAATAACCTTTCTCAAACGGATATGAACTGTCCCTAAAGGCCTTTAGAGTTATAACTCTCCCTTCCGGATTGTATGAGTCCAAGTAGAAAGGGCCGTTGCCTATAATAGCATGCCTGTGGCTGTCAATCCACTTGATACTCGCATCATACCTCTTGATTGCCTCCTCAGCAGTTACAATATCTCGGAGTGGATTAGGGACAAAACCCTCAGCCTTCATTAATGCCAGCTCATTTCTTAACATCGCTGCGTGTGAAGGGACTATCAACGACAGCTGAGGCACGTTCTTAGACGAAGCCTCGCCCCTTGAAAATGCGGCTTTTCCAGATGTAACGAGCCTCTCGCTGGCCGCGGTGACTTCCCAAGGCTCCCCTGCCCAGGCCCCCGCGGTTGATGCTAGTTCCTTATCGTCGAAATGCCATTGGTCGACGTAGGATTCTATCGTCTGATTATCCAGGAACCTTATTCCTTTAATCAGAGGAAGAGCAGGCTGCACACCCGTCATGTACTCCGGATCGTTGGTCAAATCCGAAGGATCGTCTGTATCCATTCCCCACTCGAAGACAAAATATTGCGGATAGAGAATGTCTGCAGAGTCCATCGGAATACCGTGATGCCAGTTAGAATAAAGTGTGTCATACTTGACAACTGTAAAAGCAGAGTTATTCTTCCCTGGACCTTTCCACTGCTGAGAAATCGGATCCCAATTCATTGAGTTATCAGGGACAACAAGTTTCTCCAATGGACCCGTCGTTGTTATATTAACCCAGGGGGTCCTCATTGGTATTACTTCGCCCGTATATGGATCTCGAAAAGTACCAGGGTCCGATAAGGCACTGGAGATGTCCCTGCAGTACTGGTCAGCGCAACCACCTACTCCATTCCAAGCTCCCTGATATATCTGCTTGACGCCGATATCTAATGTATTAGACGGATCTTGAGTTCTAGCATTAATCAGCGAGAATTTACTTGAGATGCCTGCACCAAAATCATTTACAAGACCTGTAACCCCGGATGAAGCTACGTATGGATCGACTAGTTGTGCAATGAAAATTCTAACGGCTTCCTGTACACCCATGGCTGTGGCATTACTTACAAGTGAATTTCTTTCCTTTTCCGAAGTAAAATTAAAGAACTCAATTCTTTGTGCCATCTTGTCTATGGTGTCATTTTCATAATTCCAAAAGGCCGGGTTCTGCCTCCCAGGCATATTTCCGAAGTAGGGGGCGTACATCTGCGATGGAATCACCGGGTTATATTTCACGAAACCGCCTGTGCCGCCAAACGCCTCGGTGTATATGTTCCAGCCAAGAGCCTGAGGATTAGAGCCGTATACCACAGTATTCGCCTTGTTCAAGTCACCGTAGTTTCTTTTCACGGTAAATCCTACTTTTTCCAGCTCTGAGGCTACTAATTCGCCAACTGATCGTAGTGGTTGGTTATCGCTTCTAAGCAAGATTGATACAGTTACAGGGTTCTCACCTAACATCCATTTCCCGTTCTCCTTTAGGGCACCGGCTTTGGTCATTGCGGCCGTTATAAGCTGGTCAGCAAGTCTGGGGTTATATCTCAGTCCAGACGACTCCACTGCATCGATTACGTTGAAATATTCCGGTGAATAAATCCCATAAGGTCCCACAAGAGGTGTACCCAATCCTTTAAGGATTTCATCCACTACAAACTCTCTATCAATTAAATAATTCATTGCATGCCTGACTTCCCTTAATGAGAAGGGATTTAATGAACCAGAAACATTGTAAGGAGCAGGATTCAGAAGTAGACCAAATGACCCCGAAAGTTTATCATACTCCTTTAGCTGAGGGATGTTCTTAATTTCGGAGGCTGCTTCTAGAGGTATTCTAAAATAATAAGTATCCAGATTACCTGATTTCAGTTCCTCTAGTGCAACATTGTCGTCTAGATACTGAATGAACCGAACTCCGTCTATAAATGCGCCTGTTTCATTATTCGGGCCCGCACTGACAAGTGGCGGGGCAAAAAGCAGAAGAAGTGGGAGTATGGCAACGGCAATCACGAATAAAACGGAAACCAAATCGCTAACTCTCCTTACACACAGTCCAGTCCAGTTTCATGTAGTAATAAAAAGCTAGGTTCCATTTTGATTCCGGGGAGAGTAGTGGTTCTAGAACAAAGAGGTAGGTTTTGTCACACGCTGTCGGCGTTCAAAGAAACTACCACTTCCAGTAGGGTTCAAATGTATGCTTGATAGGTATTTCCTTATGTCCGAGGCTATCACGCTTTGATCACCGGCTATGCGACGAGAGTAGACTCCTGGAAATACATTGGAAGAGACAATTTTAGATCCATTAATACTGTCCTCGCTCTCAATATGTTGTGATCCATCTCTATCCTCTGCATTGAAGGTAACATTTTTGGAGGTATGTGGATTCTCTACCCGACTATAATATCCGTCTGACTCAAGAAGTGACGGATCTTGCTGGTCAGTAAATTCTGAATGAGGTATCCTGTATCCGTAAGCCGGGGGAATTCTCCGACGAATAATTTCATCAGGTATCATACAGCTAGGTAGGCAGCGGCGCAATATTAATTTGTACTGCACATAGCATTCTTTTCCGAGGTGTCTTTGTTTTCATATGAATTGCTTGCATAGTGTTTGATTATATTGACTAATTTGTTGTCTTTTGATGCCTTTTCCATAAAATGTACAAACAAGTTTAATTTATGGTAAAAGCGTTAGCCGTTTTAAACCATAGTTGTAAAAATTTCAATTCCTAGCTTACGATCCCTAGTCAATAGGGATAACTTTATATAATAGAATAAAACATTTATACTAGATGCGATATTTTGGGGATTTTTTTGGTGAAAAACTTTGGTAAAAGACATTACTTTATTCAATGAAAGATGCCCTCGATGCGGAAAGGGCCCCATGGTTACAGACAATTCTAGTGGAGAAATGTTTTGCGGAAACTGTGGGTTTGTGATTACAGAAAGAATTGAAGAAATGGGTCCAGAGTGGAGAGCCTTTTCAAAAGAGGAACATGAGGATAGAAGTCGAGCTGGTGTGCCCACTTCGCTAGCAATGCATGATATGGGATTGGCTACTATAATCGGGCCTATTGATAAAGACGCATCTGGCAAACCGTTGTCGGCCTCTATGAAAAGCACCATTGAAAGGCTTCGAACGTGGGACAGTAGGAGCCAAGTACATGAGCCTGTAGACCGTAATTTCAGGCAGGCATTCAGCGAGCTTGATCGCCTCAAGGACAAACTTGCAGTAGGTGACGCTGTAATCGAGAAGGCAGCATACGTGTACCGGAAGGCTTTGGAGCGAGGTTTAGTAAGAGGCAGATCCATATCGGCGCTAGTTGCGGCTGCTCTATACGCTGCATGCAGAGATACCGAAACACCCAGGACATTGAAGGACATTGCCAATGCGAGCAATATCAAAAAGAAGGATGTTGCCAGGTGTTACCGTCTTTTGATACGAGAGCTTGACTTAAAAATGCCTGTAGTCGACCCCGTCAAATGTGTAGCCAGAATCGCTAGCAAGGCAGGGCTTTCCGAAAAGACAAAGAGAAAGGCCCTTGAAATCCTAAAAAGGGCAGAGGAAGGAAAAATATCTGCAGGTAAAGACCCGATGGGACTTGCGGCGGCCGCTTTATATGTGGCCTGTGTGATGAACGGTGAGAATAAGACACAAAAAGATGTCGCAGAAGCAGCTGGAGTAACTGAGGTTACAATCAGAAACAGATACAAAGGACTAAAGTTGCATCTAAAGCTGTAAGTATAGATTTAGCTGCTAAACCCAGAGGAACAATTTTTCCACATTTCTCAATTAGGAGAGATGAAATGAATTCGTGAAGAGAAGATTGTCAGAGTTTGAAGGGTGTAACAGAATGTGTGCATGAACAAATTAATATTTATCTAATGCCCAATGTTTTTACTCCTATAATACCATACCCTCTAGTTACCATATAGCTTATAACACGAAGAAGTCATTTAAACTTTCGAAATTTATCATAACAAATCTGATAACTGCATTGAGCCTCACATAGAGATGTCAGCACCTTTCAAAAAGAATTCGACAAGGATTTGCCGGTTCATTGTACTTCGATAGCAGCCTCGTTGAACCCCATTCTGAGCAGATAATCCTTGACATCATCTCGATGGTCACCCTGGAGCATTATGAACCCATCTTTTGCAGTACCACCGCATGCAAATCTGCTCTTCAATTCTTTAATAATACTCTGGACATCACTTTGTTTTGGATCAATACCTTCAATCATAGTAGTTGTCTTAGAGAAACGCCTTTTTTCTAGTCGTACGATGATCCTTGTGTCTTCTTTTTCCAGTTCGCCACAAGCACAAAGATCGTCGGGAAGGCCACATTTCTTGCATATAACCGCCATCTATTAATAGATCTTTCTCCAATTCTTACTTTTAAGCCTTGCCTGATGAGAGGGAAACGTAACAATGGTTCAGTACACCTTCCATCCCTTGGTCTGATAGTGCTCCTACCTAAGATCAGCCATACTCTTCTCATTTTTTCATCGGAATCTATTTAACCGTGTTAAGGTCCTTCAATTTAGAGCAATGAGCAGTAGCAGCAAGAAAAAGAACGCGCCACTTCCAGCATCCAGTGCAGGATTACTTCGATTCTTTGAAGATGAGACCAAAGGGATCAAGATCAAGCCCGAATTGGTTCTTGGGATAGCAGGAGGGATAATCGGGGTTTCTATGCTCATTCGCTTAATATTCCCTGTGTGAAGAAACTTTTTGTTGAGTCAGGCAGAAGATAGCGTTTCAAATATACATAAAAGATGGGCTCTAACCAAGCTTAATCCTTCGACGAGCAAAATCTCTTTTGTAATTACATGTTGCGCATTTACCGCACTTGCTGTGCTCACCAATGTTTACGTAGCTGGCGTTGGATTGGGCAACTTTTCCTATCTCGTTTACTACGTTGTGGCGGGAAATATCGCACTGTTGGCACTGACCTATTTGGACTATACTCTTCTGAAGGGAACCTCTTTAAACAAAATATCCAAGGTCTTTCATGTATCAGCCTTCTCCTATCTTATCTGGGTGCTTACCTTGGCTTTGGGAATACTCACACCCAATCTAATAAGCGCTTCTACTACTCCAACCAACTCAACTTATCTGCTGGAAGGACTGCTCTTTGTGGTTGGTTTTAGGATTTGTATGTTTAAATCTGTTTTTGGCGCTCCGTTAGCCCGAGCTATAGTTGTAGGATTAGTCGCTCCAATTACTATTCTCTTTTTCTTTATGCCACTTCAGTTTATTCCTGCAATATTTTTAAATCCAATCGCACTTGGATACGGGCTAGCCCTTTTAGGAATGGGAATTTTGTGGGTGGTTATGGCAGATCGTGTTGGAAGGCCAGAAGTTACGAGCACTTTTGAAGTCTTGCAAGCATTCTTAGCAGCTTGGACGGAGAAAGATGGGTCTAGGTTTGAACGGATAGCCGAAGAAAAAGCAGACGAAAAACCTGTCTCTACTTTCATGATGAAATTTTCCCTAGACAAAAGCAATGGATACTCTCTTGTTATTCCTGAAGTCCATCCTGGTCCTTTCCTTTCTGTGGGAGGCAGCAATCTCCCGTACGTTTTATACAATGCATTCTCAGGAAGGGCGATGGTTTTGCACGGAGTTTCTGATCATGCGTTGAATATTCCTTCCAAGGAAGAGCTTGACAAGTACTTGAAAGGTCTCAAATCAGCAAGAAAGCTCTCTTCACATCGCCGGTGTTCCATGCCTGTCAGAGTGGAAGATGGTCACTGCAGCGTGACAGGAATTAAGTTCGCTAATGTGTGTATGCTAATTCTATCCATGTCTCCAAAAGGCATGGAGGATGTTCCCCAATCTGTACTGTTTGAACTTAACAAGTACTCAAAGAAGATGGGGTTTGATTCCTTACTCTTAATAGATAGTCACAACGCAATGGGTGTTTCGCTAGATAGCCAGCAAACAGAGATGCTGCTAAGGACTGCCGAGCGCTGCTTGAACAAGCTAGTCAGTGCAAAAGAATATCCGTTTCAAGCAGGCTATGCTAATATTAAGGACATACCTCTTGGCCCAAGTTTCCAGGAGGACTTGGGTGAATCGGGCTTGGCTGTGCTTGCATTATGTATTGAAGACAAGTGGAACTTGTTGTGCTGGGCCGATTCTAATAATATGAAGAATGGCCTACGTGAGCAGCTTTTGGAAAAACTTAAAAGTCAAGATCGTCATATCGTTGAAATCTGTACATCGGATACCCATAGTACTTCAGGAAAAAGGACTAAGAACGGGTACTTTGCACTGGGAGAGCTTAGCAAAGAGCAATCGATTATAGAAGCATTTCAAGCACTATCACTTCGAGCCATGAAAGTGGCAGAGTCATCTTCGCTGGAACTATACTCGGCTATATCAAGTATAAAGGTAATGGGATCAAAACAGCTGGACGACTACTCCTCTGCATTGGATAGATCGATGAGACTTACAAAGATATTTTTGTGCGCCTTAGCGGTGACATTTGTTAGTATGATACTAGTGACTTGAGCTGCGAAAGATAGCGTCATCATAACACTGACCATTTTAGTTTTCCCTGCTTAGAATTAATTCAGTGTAAGTGGATGGGGAGAGATTTGAACTCTCGATCACCTGTGTGTGAGACAGGTATCATAACCAGGCTAGACTACCCATCCAAATCTTTTTGACGGGCTGGCCTTTGCACCCCTCTAGCAATGCCAGACCCGTATATTTCAATATATTTAACTCGACGGTTTTCCCCTATTTTATCTAGATCATTTCGTTACCTACGGCGAATCGGAAGTTCGACTACTACGTGCCTTGGTCAAAGCCCTTTATGTATATCTGTTGATCCTCGCTGAGCTGGTCGATATATACTCCCATGGAATGGAGCTTTGCCTCGGCAATGACCATATCCTGCTCCCGTTCAATTTCATAGACTCTGGGCTCAAGCGAACTATGAGTCTGTGCTATTCTGATGACCGACAGAAGTTGATTTGCAAAGCTCATGTCCATAACTTCGGAGGGATGTCCTTCGGCAGCTGCGAGGTTGACCAACCTGCCGTCTGCTATAAGGTAAACGGCTTTTCCATTTGTCAACTGATACTGGTAAACATGATCATTTATCATATTTTTCGCCACAGCGTTTTTTTCCAAGGCATCGACTGCGATCTCTACATTGAAGTGGCCAGCATTGGCCATAATAGCCCCGTTCTTTAACTTTAATATTGTCTCGTAGTCAATTACGTCTTTACAACCTGTTGTCGTTATAAACAGTTCTCCTCTAGGGGCGACCTCTGAAACTTTTGCAACCGAAAATCCGTCTAACTTTGCCTTCAGAGCAGCAATTGGATTGACTTCAGTAATGGTTACATTTGCCCCCAAGCCTGCCGCTTTTCGAGAAATCCCTTTACCTACATGCCCGTACCCAGAGACGACGACATTTTTTCCTGAGATCAGGATGTTGGTAGCTCGGATAATCCCATCCAACGCGGACTGGCCGGTTCCATAGAAATTGTCGAAGTCGTGTTTTGTTTCTGCATCATTAACTGCAATGATGGGATATTTGAGAATCCCGCTCCTCTGCATAGATCTTAACCTTACCACCCCCGTTGTTGTTTCCTCTGTGCCCCCATACACAGTTTTAAAACTTTGAAAATCTTTGTGCATCTCTAGAGTAAGATCGGCTCCGTCATCGATGGTTATGTTAGGATCAATTTTCATTGCCGAGTGGATATCGTCGTAATATTGTTTAGTTGATACTCCTCTACTTGCATAGATTGATATCTTGTCGTCCTCGGCAAGAGATGCAGCAACATCATCCTGGGTGCTGAGAGGATTACATCCGCACCAGGAAAGTTCTGCGCCCAAAGCCTTTAGGGATTCAACTAATACGGCCGTTTCTTTCGTGACATGAAGACAACCGGCAACACGAGCACCTTCCAACGGTTTGCTTTTTTCATACTGCCTCGTCAAAGACTGCAAGACAGGCATATGGGACAAAGCCCATTGAATTTTTCTCCTCCCTTCATTTGCTAGGGCGAGATCAAGAACACGATAACTCATATATTGCTTGCCGATACAGGAGCCATATATTATGTTAGCTCCGAGAGTCTAGATGGCGTTTCACGCTAACCCTCCTCTTCTAATTGAGAATCTGATCTATTCCTCGGCAAGTAGAAATGAAACTCAAAAAGATAATCATGAATGAGAAAAGGAATTGCGATCGCCTCAATAAGAGAGAAACTAGGTGCACTACAGGACCAGTCTAGGAGGGGAAAGGAGGATGATCTTTATTCACCTTGATTGACAGGCCGTTGAAAGCCGCTGCAAGCGATCTATTTTCATCAAGTTAGAAGCGCAAGGTATATGATGATCGGATCGGTTGTAGGTAATTTGTGCGGAAGTTTCAGATAGGCGTGATCGGCTATAATGACGATCGTTGCACAGAGGTCGCCAAAGAAATAGCATACGATGTTGGTAAAGAAGTCGCGCTTTCCGGCTCGGTGCTATTATGTGGAGGTCTCGGCGGAGTGATGGAAGCCGCATGTCGAGGTGCGAAAGAAGCGAACGGGACCACAGTTGGCATTATTCCGCAAGATAACTTCAGTTTTGCAAACCAGTTCTGTGATATTGTGATTTGTACTGGTATTGGATTCGCGCGTGATTTCATAGTAGCCACATCCTCCGACGCAATAATAGCCATAGGTGGAGGGATTGGAACTCTCATAGAGATGTCTGTTGGTTATATGATCAAAAAGAAAGTAGTTGCGATCTCGCCCAGTGGAGGAGTCTCTGACATCTACGCAGGTAAGTACTTAGACGAAAGGAATAGGGTGCTAATTGAATCTACGCCAGACGCTAAAGCCGCAGTACAAGCCATTCTTAATAATAGAGAAAGTAAGTAGATGTACAAGAGAACGCCATTACCCTGGCTGTCCGACCATGCGGCAGACTCTAAGCAACACTGTAGTTCGCGTTATTTTCAATGTCCTTATCATAGTTGACGTTATTACTACAGTTGATACAATTGCTACCGCTTCCACGTATGCCTTAATCTGCTAGTTGGAGCAGGTATGGGTCAGGGGAATAAAACTTGCCATACTTGTCTGACAATTCATATAATTTGTCAATAATTCTCTTCGTCCCAATTTCCTGTGCAGTCGCCAATAGTTCCTTCTTGAGCCCCATCCCAAGACGGAGCGCATTTTCTAGGTCTGCTCGGGAACAGACGCCATTGGAAAGAAGCCAACCAGCGTTGTTTGAAGCAACAGCCAGCATTGCGATTGGGTCAAACGACAAGGCATCAGCCTGAACAAGATCTTTTCGCTCATATTTATCCGACGTATAGGAATAGAAGCCTTCCCCAGTTTTTTGCCCAAACTTTTTTTGTTCGAATAACTTTTCGACTAAGGGATGTGGGTTGATAACATTTTCATCTCTTTGATGCATTTCTTGGCTTGCCTTGTTGACAACATCTAAACCCGTATAGTCAGCAAGCTCAAATATTCCCATTGGGAAGCCTAACTTGGATTTCATTGCTGCATCTATTTCTTCATAGGTAACGCCATCTCTTTCCTTACAAAAGAGGGCTTCATGAACAAGTGGTATGAAAATCCTATTTACAATGAATCCTGCCACGTCTTTCTGTACAAGCACGGGAGACTTGCCTATATCTTGCACAAAGGCCATTAACGTATCGACAGTACTTTGATCAGTTTTGTGACCTCTAATTACTTCAACCAATTTCATTAACTGAGGAGGATTAAAGAAATGTAACCCTATAAATGACCCAGGACGATCTGTTAGGTTGGCCATCTCGCTTATTGGTAGTGTGCTCGTGTTCGATGCGAAAAGAGTTTTAGGATCCGCATAGGCGCTTACTTCCTTGTAGACTATCCTTTTCAAAGAAAGGTCCTCAGGGACTGCTTCAATTACAAGATCTGCATTCTTCAAGCCTTCTTTCAAGTCTACTAGTGGCACTAATCTGGAAAGAGTCTGCTCAAAAGACTCCTTGGTCATTTTGTTTTTTTCAACCAACTTATTTAGTGACCATTTGATCTTGTCCATGGCGTTATCGAGGAACCTCTGCTCGACATCCCTCAAGTGAACGTTGAATCCCGCCATTGCGGCGATCTGCGCTATCCCATGCCCCATCGTTCCAGACCCTAGTACCGTCACATTTGCGATCTTGTCCATTCTATGATCACATTCTATCATTGGAAGGAGGCTTTTAGTTTTGCCTTAAATTGAAAGCAATTTAAGAGAATGATTCGCTAGAGCCACCTGTATCAGTAATTGGATTTATTCAGATTTACTGCTGATGTTTCATCACTCTCGGAGCGTATGACAAAAAATTCGTCGGCAGAGGTAATCGATAAACTTGATTTTGTTAGAAATCGCTTAGTTGATCTATACAAACGTAATTTGGTAAAAATAAATCACTCGGTTATGGAACTTGTTTGCGCCAAACACCTGATAGAGTTTGGTTACAGTGTCGATGTTGAGAGAAAATTAACCGATATCCTTGTCTGCGATGTCTTTGCAAACAAAGGTGACGGGGAGGCAATAGTTGAGATTGAAACTGGCTTCATACCTCCTGAACATGCTCTTGATCCTACGGCTTACTATGTTGCAAGAATTGCCAGCAAGATTTCTCGGTACAGCAAACATGCCAACAAATTTGTTCTTGCCACAACTCCTGTAAGCATCTTACCCATCCCCCACCTTTTTAGATTTCCTGTGCGTGCAAGGAAAGCGGACGAGATTCAGAAATTGAAGCGTCTATGTGACAATTATTATAAGGATCCTCCTGTAGAGGTCGAGGACATTCTTGATGGCAGGTTACATATGATTTATGTCATAGACATCGAAAGGGGAAAAATCCGTGAAATGGATGTAGAGACTTATTTCGAAGAACTAAAGATTGCTTCAGATATTTCGACTAGGATAATAGAAAATTTTAAGTTATGAGAACTTCTCTAGTATGAAACAAATAGTCGTCGGCATCGATGTACTCCAAATTACGCAATAATCACATCAAAGCTGAGACTCAAAACATCTAAATTCTTCCTTATATTAAAATACTAAGATTCTGAATAAGCAATTTCTGAATGCATAGTTATACTAGTCTTCGTCCTACCGCTTAATAGATATGTAAAGGGAAAATCTTGCGATGTCTGACAACAAAGAATTGCTAACGATAGCAGTTATAGCTGCAGCACTGATGATGGTGTTAGGTACTTCGATACCATCTAGCGTTTTAGCAAGCACAAGTATTGAAGCCGCACAACCAGCAGATGACAGTGGAAACGATGACACTGGTAATAGTGGCGGTGGCGGTAATGACGAAAGCGCGAATGGCAACAATGCTGAAGATGATAGCAGCAGCAATGATGGCGGTAATACTGGTAGCAAAGACGACGGTGAAAATGATGAAGATAGCGATGATAGTAGTGGTGATAATGATGGTTCCGACTCAAGCAGCGGCGTCCCTGAAGCGTATCTGGGAGAATATTCAACATGCGTTTCAGATCTATCCTCAGACGACAGCAATTTGAGCCAGGATGACGTGGTTGATTGTTATGGCCAAGTTTTTGGTCCTAACCCCACCCATGATCTAGGTCCATTGAGCCAGAATGCTCCAACATCGCCTGCAACAGGTATGCCAGGATTTGAAAACATGCCGTCTGCACTGCAGCAGCCAGGAGATCAACAACAGATGCAGCCATTAGGTCAAACTCAGCCACAGGATGGACAACAACAACCAATTCAACAACAACAACAATCATATCCTGCAGTAGGAGATCAACAACAAGCACAGCCTCTGGGTCAAACTCAGCCACAGGAAGGACAACAAGCACAGCCTCTGGGTCAAACTCAGCCACAGGAAGGACAACAACTACCAATCGAACAACAACAGCAGCAACAACCACAAACTGGGCTGGAAGGGCAGCACCAAATGTCACCGTCAACAGGGCTTCCAATTGACGCGGGAATCTTGGACGTAGAGACGATTAAAGAGATAGTAAAGAGCAGATTAGCACAATAGAAAAGGACTGCCTGTTAGCTCAAAATGGCTTTAGCAGCCAGCGAATACCTCCCTCTTCTTTTTTGAATTCCGAATATTCGTAAGAATTAAAGAACTAGAGTCTGCACTCAGTTGCGAGTATTGCCATATGGACTTGTTTGCCGTCCTTCTGAAGCAAGACGATCCATCAAAATGCACAGCGATGAAACTTGCCAAATTTCGACTATTGAAAACGATTGTCAGACCGAGGCACGATACTCTGATCTTGAACCCATATTCGAAAGTTTGTTTGACACCAAGTGATCGGGGCCTGTCGTCAGCGCTGTGCGTTATTGATTGTTCCTGGGAACGATCTGATACAATTCTTAAGAATCGAAGATGGCGGACTTTTTCTTTATTGCGACGACTCCCAGCGCTTTTGGCAGGAAATCCAATCAACTATGCCAAACTGGGCAAACTTTCCAGTGTTGAAGCACTTTCAGGGGCTCTCTTGATACTGGGCTATGATTCGGAGGCACTTGCTATCCTTGACAAATTCAAATGGGGACATACCTTCTACGAGCTCAATTTAGACGTTTTACGTGATTATTCCAAAGCTGAGAATGAGGGTGAGGTGTACGATATCCAACGCCAGTATTTTCAACAAGGAACTTAAATTATGGAAAAGAGCAATGATGAGATGAGAAGTGGTGAGCTGGTGTGTGGGTTACTCGAAAGAGAGGAAACTCCTCCCTCTATGCAGGCACTCGGATCAGAGATGATCGATCGGAGACGGTCGGCTCCGGAACAGAAAAGATATCCAGCCTGGGCGAGTAGCAAAGCTGTGATGGTGAATAACCTGAGTGTCCATAACTGGAATGAAACTGCCGTCCCGAGTGGAGCAAGGCCAAACTGAGCATAAGACCCTGCAGCAGCTAAGGTAGGCCGCTAAGCGGAATCCCACTTAAAACAGAAGGAGGGTTATTGCCAGGACACCATTTCTCAGTTTGAATTTGACATTTCGTCTTTTTGCGACTGTATCTAGGTACCAATTAATACTGGACAATCCAAGTATGTGATAATCTAATTAGTTGAGAACTGCAATTTTTCCACAGACAAACGCTTCACGAGAGCTGGCAGACGCATATGGGTACCCTGAATGGATGATCGGCCGCTTTCTTGAATACATGCCTGACGTGGAAAAATGCTTGGCCCTGATGGAATCTTCTCCAGGCTCATACATTCGTATTAACACATTAAAAACTGACCCAAAGCCTCTTGTGAGTTTGCTTGAAGCTAGGAATATTAAGTTAGGATCCACATGGTTACCTGAGGTTTATAGAGTAGTTAGTACTCCCTTACCAATTGGAGCCACTCCGGAATACTTAGCGGGATTGTATTACATTCAAGACCTCAGCTCTTGTATCGCAGTTGAGGAACTGGACGTTTCACCCAATCAACAAAACATGGACATGGCTTGCGCCCCCGGAGGTAAAACAACTTTTATGGCTCAGAAAATGTGCAATTCGGGTGCAATATGTGCTATTGAATATAACCGAAGACGGATCCCCTCAGTGATTTTCAATTTGTCAAGATGTGGAGTTCTTAACACTTCGCTATATAATATTGATGCTCGGACTGTCGGGAGTTTAAAAATGCGATTTGATCGTGTATTACTTGATGCCCCATGTAGTTGTGAAGGTATTATTTCTAAAGACAAAACAAGAAAAACTAGTCACGACCCGTCTGATATTGAAGAGTCGAGCCGACAGCAGCAGGAGATGCTTCTAGAAGCCACTAAGGCTGTTAAACCTGGAGGCCTGTTAGTCTACTCCACGTGCTCGTTTGCTCCGGAGGAGAACGAAGCAGTGATACAGAATTTGTTAGAGGTCCTAGGTGACTCTGTCGTCATCGAGCCCGTGAGCCGTGGTCTCCCAGGTCTGACGCGCTTTGACGATCGGAGATTTCATCCGAGCCTCAGTCGGACGGCCAGGCTATATCCACATTTGCACAATACAGTCGGTTTTTTTATTGCAAAGCTAAGGGTGTACTGCTGATAATCATTGCCTGTAGTCTTAGAGTGAGCAGACTTGATACCATATAGAGAACCAACTCGCCAAGAGCTTACTGTCTTGCGCAGAAGCTTCAGCTACTGGGGAATATTTGACTACGTCCACGACAAGGCTGTACTTGTTAGAGAAATAAAGTCGAAGGACTCTATAATTAAAGAAGTATATCTAGCCACAATTGATTGCTTTAAAATGATTTCAGAGCACATGCCTCTGTCACATACTGGACTATTGGTAGGACATCTAAGGAGGAGGAGTTTTGTTCCATCTATGGCTGGAGCAGATCTGATTGCAAGGGTAGGCTCTGACTATCCGTTCGTTTTGGTAAACCAAACCGCTGAAGCATTGGTCTTGTACGGCCGAGATATTATGTACGGTTCTATCATAGATTACGGAAATTTAGATAATAAAAATAAAAATAAAAATAATAAGAATAATAATATCATCCTTATCGTACTAAATAAAAATAGAATCGCTATAGGTCTGGGAATAACTACGGTGTCATTTGGTAATAAGACTCTCCCTCCGATATCAGATAAAAAAATCGCCATAAAGACCTTAGAGGATGCCGGACACTATCTAAGAAATGAAGGATAGGCAGAGGGAGAAGGACAAGCGGATGCCAAAAGAAGGACTATGGGATTTTGAGCCAGCCTAGCCATCGAATGGATGTATAGCTATTGATATGTGAGCGATATTGATTGCGGTTTGTACCACTGCCAAAGAAGCGAGCTAGCATAGTTTACAAAACAGAATTCTATTTTCTTGTTTTTATTAAGACAAATACCGCAACTGCACCCATCATGCCCCCTAGAACCAGGAGAACTTGTATCGGAAATCCTCCAGTAGCTGTAGCCGCGCCGGCTGGAGCCTGTTGAGTTACGACAGCGAACTCGGTTTCGCCAGTTTGTTGGATATTCGAGAACCCAGCAATGGTCATTTGTGCCGATGTTGCGGGAGTAGTAGATTCAACCGCAATTGGGACACCATCCATAGTTGCACTAGCTTGCTTTTCCGTTTCTCGGAAAGTGCCTTCTCTGAAGCTGCTCTCTCCGAGAGAATAGATTGATACTACTCTAGCACCGCCAATTTCCTCAAATCCTGTACCTGCGGCGCCAGCTTGGCTGCCGGTCGGATCAAAGAGAAAGTGCCAAGTGTCCATAGGTCTCCCCACATCCTGAAAATTGAACAAAGGATCTGCCATAATGGCTGCTGCTTCAGTGTTCATTAATTGATCTGCTACGCTTGAATGATTCGCTTGCAGAAGGCCGATTGGGTGGTTGACGTCAATTTCTCCATAAGGGGAAGAAAGGGTTATTGGTTCCGCTACATTGATGGATCTCCAATCCATATCAACCACATCGGCAGTTTGATTCTCACTGGATAAGGTGATTCCAGAAATAAATGAAGGCGCCAAGTGTACATTATACGAAAGTGTTAGTTCATCCTCAGTCCCCCTCAGCTGACCCGTGTAGGTCAAACTAGCATTTGTCATTCTTACAGGACTGCTCTTCTGAGAGGCCATTGCATCATTAAACGCCTGTATAAGCTGTGGCATGCCATCTTCATCAGCCTGCATAGTGAACCTGACAGTTTCGGTTAGACCATTAAACTCCTCAGCTAAAGGACTATTTGGAGGATACTGAATATTTAAAAATCGAATCGCGGTCCAATCGACCTCCCCGAGTCCTGTGGTAGGCACCAAAGATGAAGTCAACTGAATTGCATGCACGCTCAAAATCTGACTAAAGAGCAGGATGGACATCAAACTAAAGGAAAGAGTAAGAATTAAAACCTGCACATGAGAAATCAACTTTTTCTACCTTATATTCCTTTTTGAAGGCAAATGAAGGTTGGCCATAAAATATGAAAGGGCAATTTGATCTAGCAACCCGTGGACACCAGTATGGCTAAAAGCTATTCCATAAGAGCACCAACTACAGTTCCAATATCCCTTGGTACATAGTCGAAAATTTTACATTCCTAACTACTCTTTTAAAGCGCAGACCATTGATCACTATTCTTTCCGGCGGCACCGGTTCCATGAAACTGGTGAGAGGTTTGAGTCAGATCCACAACTCAATAGCAGTTATTTTGAATGTTGGCGATAACATATGGAAATATGGATTGTACATTTGTCCTGATATGGATACCATACTGTATGGATTGTCAAGACAGCTCGATGTTGATCGAGGGTGGGGGATAAAGGGAGACACATTCAATTTCATGAATCAGATTGGTGGATTAGGGCTAGAGAATTGGTTTCGAATCGGCGATCGAGACTTGGCCACTCATATACTAAGAACAGAGCTTATCCGAAAGGGGATGTCTTTGACTCAAGTAACTGAATATTTTCGATCCACTTATAAGCTGAAGGCAAGATTGTTTCCAGTATCCGACGACAGTATCGAAACTCGTATTGTTACGAGTCGTGGTGAAATGAATATTCAGGAATTCTGGATTAAGTATAAAGCTGTCCCCAAGGTAGTCGGAGTGCTATACAAGGGTGCAGATAGTTCAAAATTGACAGTTGGAGCCATGAGACTCATACGCAGCTCAGAAAGAATCGTTATTGCCCCCGCCAACCCCATAAGCAGCATAGGACCATCGCTTGCGGTTCCGGGGGTCAAGAATGAATTGAGAAAGGTCAAGAAGAAGGTAATTGCAATTTCTCCTATTGTGGGCAATCAAGTATTTAGCGGCCCGGCCGCGAAGTATATGAGGGCCTTAAAAATGGATGTATCTCCGTTGGGAATAGCCAGCCATTACTCTGACATCGTAAGTTCATTTGTTATTTCGAAATTGGACCAGGTGTATAAAGGCGCACTTGAGAAGTTGGGATTAAATGTTTACCTTAGCGATATCTCAATGAGCTCATTCCAGGCGGAACGCAGGCTAGCTTCATACGTAGCGGGTATTCCATTGAAGCTTTGATATCAACATGGAAATATGTGCGATTATTCCGGTTAAGCGTTTTGATCAAGCCAAATCTAGGCTTTCAGTTATCTTAGATAGAGAGCAACGTATGGAATTATCCCGTCTTATGTTGCAAGATACACTGAAAACACTTTCGCTCTGTCATGAGCTGCGACGAATTATTGTTGTGTCAAGCGATCCCCTGGCGAAGGAAATGGCCCAGGATTTGGGTTTGGAATGCTTAGTCCAATCTGAAGATAAGGGTGTCAGCAGCGCAGTTAAGTGCGCAGACATATTTCTGGCAAGCAGCGGCGCAAGTTGGGTCAGCATCACAATTCCGTGCGACTTACCGCTGCTTTTTTCAAAAGATATTGATTATATTTGTCAGTCAATCCCTAAAGAAGGAGCGTGTGTTATTGTATGTCCTTCGTACAAATTCGATGGAACTAATTTACTTGCGCGAAGCCCATTTGATGTCATAGATGAAACCAGGTATGATAATGACAGCTTTCGTGGTCATCTCGAGGTCTCGATAGGAGCAAAAGCAGATACAAAGGTATTGCAACCCGCCAGGTTGATGATTGATCTAGACACCCCCGAAGATCTGCGGTTTGCCTTGAACAAAGACGCATCAACAAAGAAGTCAGTCTCGTATCTCTGGAAGATCAGGAATCATCAGCTCAACTCAGCTTCCGCCTCAACTACAATAAAAAGAGGAGCAAAAACAAGAACAAAAGCTACTATCGACTCTGACCCACCTGGTTGTGCTTCGACATCAGTCCGAAATCAGTCAGGCAAGGAGCAAAAACCCAAATGATTCCAAATGGAGCCCTGCTTGTGGACTGTCTGGGCGCTATACATGAGGGAACGATGACTTTCGATTACTTCAGGGGGTCGGCAGGCATTAAAGGTGTGACTGTTGCTAAAGAAATCCTCAAATTCCTCTTAGAGAGAGGAATAGGCAAGCGCTCTAGCAAGACAGTGCTTTCATTTTCGTCGACCGATAGATTGAAAGCGTCTATTATGGCAGTCGGCTTAGGCGCAGACATCATGAAAATCTCTCAGTATCTTTCATGGAAAGACTTTGAAAAGTTCGCGTCTGAGATTTTGCTAAATTGTGGGTTCAAAACTATGAACAACGTTCGATTCACCAAGCCGAGGGCAGAGATTGATATTATAGCAATCAAATCTGAGTTAGGACTTTCTATTGACTGCAAGCATTGGGCCACCAATAGCCGCAGTGGACTAAATGTACACACTCGGAAACAGATTCAAAGAACAGAACGGCTACTTAGCAGCCCATTTAAATTTAGAAAAATTGTTCCTTTGTTGCTCACGATTCATCCAAACTTTCAACCCTCCTACTCCGATCTTGTTCCCGTTGTAGACGTAAACAAATTTCGGTGTTTTGTAAACGAAGTAGAACTTAACGTTGACAAAGTATTTTGCATAAGCAGGGACTAGATCTGAGCTGCTACAGTTTAGGTAATAATAGCAATAGCAGTAATTACATACTACTTAAGAATTCTGAATATGAATTGAGGTTGAATGTCTACACATCAAGCAGCTTGTGTGCTTCCCAAATCTTGTCGCTTATGTAATGCAATGTCTGGATAACATAGCCTTTCTGCTCTGCGACCGCCTTGTCACCATCAATTAGTGCTATACCAACGGCCAAAGGTTTGCTATGTACCTCGTCCTTAATCACTACTATGTCTCCCTTCCTAAAGCTATCAAACGACGTAATTCCAGGTCTTGTCACCTTTGCCCCATTGCATACAAAACGAACGGCTCCCATGTCTACCGTAACTGAGGGAAAACGAGTCAGAATCGAGACATCTCCAAGGAAGGGAACAATATGTTTCTCCTTACCTACTTGAACTGCAGTAAATTCGTCAGATTTGTAAATTGATTCTTCTCCATCCAATTGGTATTCTTTAATGGTCTTCATCTTAGGAACAACATTTGCAGGCCAAGCATCCTCGATCCTCCTAACGAGCGAAGCAGTATCTCTTTTAGAGAGAAAGGTTGATTTCATACGTTCCTAACTTTCATCCTAGTCACAATTCCAGGATACCTTGGTTTTTTTCCGTTCTGTTGTTGATAGGTATGTATTCACAGCCCATTGGTCCACAATATTTACCAACATACAAGGCTTTCGGTCTGTATAGTGCAGGTCTGGGAGCAGCCTCAGCGAATTTTTCTTCAATGACGTGCGTTGTCCATCCTGCTATCCTAGAAAGAGCAAAAATGGCTGTATTAAGCTCGGTTGGGATTCCCATACTGTAATATAATGATGCACTGTAAAGGTCCACATTTGGATATATAGGTTGCTTCTTATGTTCTCTCATATACTTCCTAGTAGTATCCTCTACTTGAGCTGTGATGTCGTACCATGGCGTGCTCTTTTTTCTTGAGATAATTTTCGAGAGTCTGGCTAGAATATCTGCTCTAGGATCGGTCGTTTTATACACGGCGTGACCCATTCCCATAACCCTTTCTCCACGATCGAGTCTGGTCTTTACCCATGTATCGACTTTATCCACGTTTCCTATCTCGAGAAGCATTTTCATTACCTGTATGTTTGCTCCACCATGTAATTCTCCCGATAGCGCGCCAACTGCACCTCCTATGCAGGCGTACATATGTGCTCTAGTAGATGCAATTTCTCGTGCAGCGAATGTTGAAGCATTGAAGCTATGTTCGGCATGGAGAATTAGGGAAATGTCAAATATTCGGGATTCCTCTTTAGAGGGCATTTCATCTGTCAACATGTAAAGAAAGTTAGTTGCATGATTTACATCAGTGTCGTGCGGTTCTATAGGCTCTTCTCCACTTCTAATTCGGCCCCATGCCGCCACAAGCGTCGGAATTTTAGCTATAAGATTTATGGCCCTCTTGATGTTTGCTTCTTTAACCTCGCTGTTCATTTCAGGATCATAATCCGGAAGGTCCGAAATAGTCGATTGGATAATGTCCATAGGCCTGGCTGATTTTGGTCTATTCTTCATATGGTTAATTACTGATTGTGGAAGAACCCTTGCACTAGACAATTGCTCAGAAAATATCTTGAGACTATCCTTATCAGGCAAGTCCCCAAAAAGCAAGAGATATGAAGTTTCTTCAAAAGTAGAATGGTTGACAAGATCAAAGATATCATAACCACGATAGATGAGTTTACCATTTTCACCATCAATGGAGCAGATCTTAGTATCTGCAACTTCAATATTTCTTAAACCAATATTTCTTGTATCCATCTGATAACTTGATTTTTCTTACTTTCTATATTAAAGTAATGGACATATGAATTCTTCCAATACTTTTTGCACGAATTAACTATTCTTCTCAAATACTAGTTTTTTTAAAGTGGATGGAAAATCCTTGAATTTAGAGCGCCCATGAACGACAAATTTGGAGCGGAATGTCATATGCTAGGTTTTATCTAGGAGCAAGTATGCCATATAAAATATGCTCATTTAGTAACAAACCGTTATCATATCCGTGCAGAGCATATCACTTTTAAGTAGGTCATGGAAGTGAACTATTATAATGGTCTTTGGTAGGGACATTAGACTCAACCGGATTTTGAGGGACGGAAAGATGGTATGTATTCCCATGGATCATGGAATAACCAATGGTCCAATATCCGGCTTAGAGGATGTTCACGGAGTTATATACGATTACCAAGATGCTGGTTTGACTTGCGTCTTAATTAACAAAGGAATTATCAAATCGATGCCAAGGCCTCCTAAAATAGGATTGATTGCTCATTTATCAGCTAGCACAGTATTGGGACCCTCCCCAAACCGAAAGATACTCATAGGCAGTGTGGAAGAAGCCATCAGACTAGGCGCCGATGCAGTATCGATTCATCTCAATATCGGGTCGAAGGAAGAACCAGAGATGCTACAAAAATTGGGAATGATCTCTGACCAATGTGATGAATGGAGTGTTCCATTAATTGCTATGATGTATCCTAGAGGAGAAAATATTAAGGATCCACATGACCCTGGGATCGTTGCGCATTCTGCAAGGATAGGCGCAGAGGGGGGTGCTGATATGGTAAAGACCGTGTATACGGGAGATATAGATTCGTTCAAAAACGTAGTTAGATCGTGCCCAGTGCCAATTGTAATTGCGGGAGGTCCCAAGGTAAGTGGTGACATGGAAATTATGCAGCTATGCTACGACGCAATGGAAGCAGGAGCTAAAGGGATTACCTTTGGTCGAAACATTTTTCAACATAAGGACCCATTCATTATAATTAGATTACTAACTGAGATTGTCATATCGGGAAAAACTCCTGAAGAGGCGAGGATGATTTCTGCATATAAATAAAAATAAGATTTTAATTGTCAAGCCGGATTTCAACGACATTGATGCTACTCGATTTCTCAAGTCAATCCCGAGTCAACATATAATTTATGCGAATCCTGAGCAAGTACATGGGTCGCATGCCAAGACAATGTATGAATCAACCCAGGCAGATTATGTGGTATTCAAGGATATTGATCAACTCAGTAAGTTTAATGACCCTGAGAAAGCAAAAGGATTTTACAAGAAGATAGAAAGCAACAATGATTTAGACCAAATCCTCAAAGCTGCAGAGGTCGGGGCCAGCTTTATAATCGTCGACACTCAGGATTGGAGAATTATACCACTTGAGAATGTAATTGCGACTCTGCAGAGAACAAACACAAGTATCTATGCTCCGGCATCGAATTCAAATGAGATACGGACCCTTTTCTCAGTCTTGGAGCTAGGGGTGGATGGTGTGATACTGACAACCAAGGACCCAGATGACGTAGAAGCCGTCATGAAGTTGATGGCTCCTTCCGGTCTAAACATTAGCATATTGAAGGTACAAGAAGTCAAAGATGCCGGAATAGGAGAACGCGTTTGCATCGATACTGCCTCAATTCTGGGGTTGGGAGAAGGAGTCCTAGTTGGTAGCAGATCGAATTTTCTTTTTCTAATACATAATGAATCCCAAGGCTCTTCATTTACATCACCTCGACCCTTCAGGGTGAATGCGGGTGCCGTATACTGCTATACCTTAGTCCCTGGCAAGAAAACAAAATACCTTTCAGAGATAGAATCTGGATCTGAGGTGCTTGTTTTTAGCAAAGGTGGAAATGCCAGAGTCGTTACCGTCGGTCGCTCAAAAATTGAAACAAGACCCCTCACTATGATTGTGGGCGAATCGAACGGACAAAGAGGTACTGTCATTCTTCAAAATGCAGAAACGATTCAGCTAATAGGCGAGGATGGATCGTTGATACCGGTGACGGATCTGAAGGTTGGTGACTCAGTACTTGGGGTTGTTCAGCCAAGCTCTGGGAGACATTTTGGAATGGAAGTTTCAGAATACGTATTAGAAAAATAGGTTGTGTAAATAATAATCCCTTGGAGAGTCCATTTTTTTAAAGCATTTGTAATATCTCCACATGGCTAATGTAGTCTGCAATATGCTAGTTCAAAAGAATCCATTGGATGATATTATTGCCGGGGACTGTAAAAATATATTGTCGTGCATCCCAGAGGGCTCAGTCCAGGTGACCATTACTTCCCCACCTTACAGAAACGCAATCGATTATGGTATGCATGCTTCCGGGAGCAGGGGATACTATAGAGGTAAACATCAAGTAGAAACAAGTCAGTATTTACTTGAGATGGAAGAAATCTTTAATGAAAAGATCTACCGGGCAACTAAAGAAGGTGGATACTGTTGTATAGTAATAGGAAATGAGGTGGTGAACGGAACGATTTTGCCTCTACCACATATGCTACTTTCAAAACTCGTTCATCCATTTGGTAACTGGCATTTACATGAAGAGATTATTTGGCATAAAGTTACCGGCGGAACAAACAGGTACGGGTCGTTTGTGATCAATCCTTATCCAAAGTATTTCAGGGCTAATATTATGCACGAGTTTATTCTTGTCTTAAGAAAGGGTGATGTTTCGGCGGGGCGGAGAAGGAAGGAGGCCCTTCCGGCTACGCATGAAGAGTGGACGAAGGAAATTGCTAACTCCGTATGGCACATAGCTCCAATTCCTCCCGGATACATACGTCATCCCTGTCCTTTTCCAGAAGAAATTCCATATAGATTAATGAAGTTATATTCCTACAAAGGTGATACAGTTCTAGATCCCTTTAATGGTAGCGGACAGACTACAAAAGTGGCATCTTATTTCGGACGTCATTATATTGGGATTGAAATAATTGAGGACTATGTAAGACTTGCACTTGCTAGGCTAAATGACGAAAAACTGCATATCCGTCCCGAGGCTCTCATAGCAAAGTGGAAGAAGATTCCATCTCACTGCATATCACGGTAGTCTAACCCTGTCCATTTAGATGTAAGGAAATTATACTAACATACTAGTTCCAAGGCGTGCGAGAGTTCGGGTATCTTAACACTTTTTTTCATCGATGTAATCTACTGATAAATATATGTTCAAGAGAATCTAATAGTGCGAACAATGAAGATCTGCGTATCTATTGCAGAGATAGACTCCAAAGAGCTTCGAAAATCTGCTACTCGAGCTTTTGATAGAGGTGCCAGTTTTCTCGAGATTAGATTTGATTATATTTCGACCAACAGACTTGCGGAAGCATTAGTCGCAGTTCGACCCTTTAGAGCAAGATGCATCTACACGCTCAGAAAGACTAACCAGGGCGGAAAATTTGATGGCTCAGAAATACAGCGTCTTAGCTGTCTCAAAGAGATAGCCAGCCAGCGACCTATGATGATCGACGTTGAATATGAGACCTTACAAGAATCTCCCGAGATCGGCTCTTTTATCAAATCATTAAATATACCGATTCTTTTGTCCTGGCATGACTTTAGGACTACGCCTTCGTCTAAAGAATTATCAGAAATGCTGGGTTCGATGAGCTCCTATACCAATAATAATAAATTGATTACCATGGCAAATTCTATTGAGGACACGCTGAGAGTGTTGAAACTATACGAAACAGTCAACAAGTCAGTAAACCTTGTGGCCTTTTGTATGGGAGAAATTGGATCAATTTCAAGAGTGCTTTGTGCTTTGCAATCTAATTGTCCATTTACTTACGCCAGCGTTGATCGACCAGTAGCCCCAGGTCAGCTTACAATAGAACAAATGAAGAAGCTGCATAGTATGATAATCAGCGGCAGCTCCCACGCTGGAGGTTGAAGAGATGAAGACCTATTGCATAATAGGCGATCCTGTAAGTCATTCACTATCCCCTGCAATGCACAACGCAGCTTTCAACTCACTGTCTCTGGACAATGTATATATCGCATACAAGGTGGCATCTCATGAACTTGAATCCTCCGTCGAATCGTTACGATCCATCAATATCTCAGGTTTCAATGTTACCATTCCTCACAAAAGTACTATATTGCGCTATCTGGATGAAATTGATCTCATCTCCAGCGAAGCAGGTGCAGTTAATACCGTAACAAATATCGATGGTAAACTCAGGGGGTCTAATACCGACGTTGAAGGCTTTCTGCAGCCCCTTCTTAATCGAAGCATAGATTTTAAGGGCTTATCCGTACTGCTCTTAGGTGCGGGAGGTTCTGCGAGGGCAGTTGTTACAGCCTTATCCAATGTTGGTGCCATTTCTAAATTAGTTGTTACCAATAGGACGTGTAGCAAGTCATTGGAACTTTGTAAACTGGCTGACTTACACGGATTAAATTGCTCAGTTTCCAGTATTGAAGAAGCAAAAGCAATAGCAAAGCATTTCGATCTGATAGTAAATGCAACTTCTGTAGGATTGCAATCAAACGAATCGATCTTGGATAGTGAAGACATTGATAGGAATAGTACAGTATATGATCTTGTTTACAGACCTGTCATGACTAAGCTACTTGAAAATGCTCAAGAAAAAGGAGCAAGGATCATTTACGGATATGAAATGTTACTAGAACAAGGAGCCCGAACATTTGAGATTTGGACTGGATTGAAGGCACCTATCCCTGCAATGAAAAAAGCTCTCTTTGGGGTATTTCAGGAGCCAAAATGAAGAGATCAATTCGTGTAACTATGCACGGGGCTGTCTCTATTGTAAATGCGGTAGCAACTGGTCATGGATCTGCGTTAGGTATATCCCTTAAAGTGGTCGCAGATTTGTCCATCTCACCCGGAAATGGCGTGAAGTTGCATTCCAAGCAAGGCGAGAAGCTACTCAAGTTACTCGTTAGAAGAGCGTTACCAAAGACAGTATTGTTGGATCATACAGTCCAAATTGAGATCAAATCAGAGATTCCAGTTGGATTTGGATTGAAGAGCTCTAGCGCGGTGTCAAGTGCAGTTTCCCTAGCAAGCCAAAAGTGCTTAGGGGGAGAGGTCGATGATGCAAAAGTGCTAGGTCAATCTGCAGATGCATCCATTGACGCTGGCATTTCGTTGACAGGGGCTTTTGATGATTCATCCGCATGTTACTTTGGTGGATTTGTAGTTACTGATAATTTTTCCAGAAGGCTCATAAGAAGAGAGCCCGCTCCGGAGAACCTTTCAGCGGTCATCTTGCTTCCAGCGCGTATATCAAGGGGCAACTTATTTAATCTTTATCTAGCTCCAGAGGTATTCGATTTGGCATTCAAGATGGCATCCGAACGAGACTATTGGAACGCAATGAAGCTTAACGGAATGGCGGTAGGAGCGTTATTGGGTAGCGATTATGCCCCCGTCGTTTCGGCGATCAGGGAACATGCCCTCTCTGCAGGGATCTCCGGCAATGGACCATCAGTAGTAGCAATTTCAGATTCTACCCACCTCAAGAGATTGATCTCATCTCTGTCCAGTTTCGAGGGCCAGGTATTAATATCAAAGGTTAACAATCAAAAGGCAACAGTAGAAGACTTCGATGGTTAAGATATCTATCCAAAGATCACAACTTAGTGGAACGGCAAGCTGCCCGTCAAGCAAGAGTTACACGCATAGGGCCATATTTCTGGCAGCCCTTTCAGAAGGCGAGTCCAAAATCCATAATCCCCTAATTTCAAGAGATACTCTTTCCTCTATAAATGCATGTAGAGCTATAGGACCACAAATCATTTCCGAAGCGTCCTCGTTACGAATTATGGGAACAGATTTAAAAACACCCGATACTGTCATTGACGCAGGCAACTCAGGAACAACAATTAGAATAGCTACAGCGGTGTGTTCACTAATTGAATCTGGGTACAGTATATTAACTGGGGATAGCAGTCTAAGAAGACGTCCTATGGGTCCCCTTCTTTGCTCGCTGGGGGAATTAGGTGTTGATTGCTTTTCTACAAAGTTAGACGGTACCCCACCCATTGTCGTAAAAGGAGGCGGCTTAAATGGAGGGAATGTAACCATAGACGGGTCCATTTCGAGTCAATTCGTGTCGTCTTTACTTATTGCAGCGGTTCGGGCTCGTAATGACGTATCTATAATAGTTGAAGGAGACCAAGTCTCTCGTCCATATATCTTGTCAACTATAGCCACAATGGAGAAATTTGGAATCGAAGTTGAACGGGATATTTCTTTAAGAAATTTTTATGTAAAGACTGGCACCAATTCTCCTTGTATATTCCACGTACCATCTGATCTTTCATCAGCAGCACTTATGGTGGCCGCTGGAGTCTTGCTGAGCAAGGATAAAATTCAACTGTCGGGGTTGAACCTCGACTTGCCTCAAGGAGATTCTAACATTTTTAGTATTGTCAGACAAATGAACGGCACCATCAGAGTAGACGCCGATAGAGGCGAGTTGTTTGTTGAAGCATCAGAAAGGTTAGATGGAGGGGATTTTGATTTGAAAGACAGTCCCGATCTTTTACCAGTAGTCTCGATTCTTGCACTTAAAGCAAAGGGTCCCGTTGTGATAAACGGCATCTCTCATGCTAGATTTAAGGAGACCGATAGAGTTAGAAACATCACAACGGAACTCAGAAAGCTAGGAGCGGTCGTATCAGAGACCCTTAACTCGATTTCAATACAGGCCCCAACTACCATCAAAAATGCTTCTTTAGAGTCCTTTGATGATCACCGTTTATTCATGGCATTAACAATAGCAGCTCTACTAACCAATCACTCTACATTGGATGGTGCTGAGTCAGTAGATGTATCTTATCCAAGTTTTTTAGAAGACCTCAGGAGAATGGGGGCTAATGTTTCTGCATGTCAGGACTAATGCTTATTGCGGACACATCTTTTTTGAGTATTGTAACGTCACTTTTCGTCAAGATTTCGTCCCAACATACATTAAATACATATGAGTATTGAATGGAGCTAATCTAGTCATGCTTGGCAATATAATAGGAGAACGGTTCATGGCGTTGAATTTCGGAGAAAGTCATGGTCGTTGCGTGGGAACTGTGGTAGATGGCTGTCCCGCAGGGCTTCCTTTGGAAGAATCAGATATACAGAAAAAGCTGGATCTTAGAAAGCCTGGACAATCGGTGGTAACCACTCAACGAAAAGAGGATGACAGAGTCGAGATCCTGTCCGGGGTTTTTCAAGGCTTCACGAGTGGTGGACCGATCTGTATGCTTATATGGAACAAGGATCAGGATTCTCGGCCATACGAGCAGATCAAGACAATACCTAGGCCAGGTCATTCAGATTATCCTGCTTCTATAAAGTATGGGGGATACTCAGATTATCGTGGGGGAGGCCGCTTTTCTGGACGCCTGACCGCCACTTTTGTAATGGCCGGGGCGGTCGCGGAAAGATTATTGAAGATTGCGCTTGGGGTTGATATTGTCGCCTATGCTGTTGCAATTGGTAAGATAAAGTCAAGAAAAATCGATTTTACTTCTGCATTGAAGCACCGTTATGAGAACGAGATAAGATGTCCAGATGCTGAAGCTGCAGAAAAAATGAAGGAAGCAATATTGGCTGCGAAGAAGAAAGGCGATTCAATTGGTGGTATTGTAGAATGCGTTACTAATCGTCTTCCCGTTGGATTGGGAGAACCAATCTTTAGTTCACTGGAATCGGATATTAGTAGAGCTCTGTTCGGGATCCCTTCTGTGAAAGCAGTTGAATTCGGATCTGGATTTCACGGGTGCGCTATTCCAGGTTCAGAGAATAATGATACATACATTTTGGAGAATGAATCAGTAGTTACCAGAACAAATAATTCAGGAGGTATCCTGGGTGGACTCTCTACAGGAATGCCCTTAGTTATAAGGATTGGATTTAAACCCCCATCTTCAATAGCACAAACACAGGAAACTCTTGATCTCTCAAAGGGAACACAGGCTAAATTGAATGTTCCGGGACGACATGATCCATGCGTGGTTCCCAGGGCCCCACCAGTAGTTGAGGCTGTAGTCTCTTTTGTTCTTGCCGATCATGCTATAAGGCATGGGTTAATTTCATCATCACACATGGGGGTGAAGCGCAATACCTGATAGTGAAGAGGAAGCTAGAAATGACGAGCTACTAGTCCTCCGGTCCGAAATTCAAGCGGTCACCGCAGAGATCTTTCAAAAGATTAAGCGTAGAATGGAACTGGCACAGAAAATTGGAGAGATCAAGACCAGGCTTGGGATGGACGTAACTGACGATCAAGTCGAAAGCGAAATAAAAAAATCGGTTTTAGGCATCGCTCGCCAAATTGGATTGGACCCTTCATATTCCTCTAGATTACTCAATCTGTTGCTTATTGAGTCAGTGGGACTTCAAAGAAAACAAAAAACAGTTGTGAATCAAAGTTCACATATGGATATTTTACTGAAAGCCAGAAAAATTGAAGCATCTGGAAGGCCGATGATACACTTAGAAATAGGCGAACCCGATTTCGGCCCTCCGCCAAGCATTAAAAACGCTTTTGAAAAGGCAATAAATTCTGGCTATTATCACTATACTGATGCCAGAGGGATTGAAACCTTACGGGAGAAGCTGGCCCTAATTCATGGGTTTTCAAAGGAGATGGTAATGGTGACACCAGGCGGACGGTTTGGAGTATACTCATCGATTGCTTCGCTACTCAAGGCAGGGGAGGAGATTGTGGTTATTGAGCCCTCTTGGCCCGCATATTCAGATTGTGCGGCATTAAATTCAGTCAAAGTCAAAACTATCAAAACAACTCTAGAAAACCAGTGGTCCCCGAATGTCAACATAATAAACGATGCAATAAATGATTCTACCAAGATGATCGTTCTGAATTATCCGAACAATCCCACCGGGAAAATATTGGATACAAATACGACTGGAAGAATCGTATCCTTGGCAAAAGATTATGGCCTTTACATTCTAAGTGATGAGGTATATTCTAAATACTGTATCAAGAAATTCAAGAGCATTTCTGAATATAATTATGATAAATCAATTGTTATTGAATCATTTTCCAAAACATACGCAATGACCGGATTTCGACTTGGTTACATTTTATCTAGTGCTTCGATTATCAAACAGATTGCTAAATTGTTGGCATTTGCTATGACTAGCGTAGCCGAACCACTTCAATATTGTGCACTGAACGCGCTCGAAACCAATTATAATACTAATATTGAAGAGACTAGAAGCAGACTTTATACTTTAGTTGAAAGGCTAAAAAAAATGGACTTGAGTTTCACTGTTCCTGATGGATCTATGTATTTGTATCCAAGGATTAATACTATAACACTGGATGATAATAGCCTAGTTAATCTGTTACTAGAAAGAGGTATTGCAGTAGCACCAGGGAGTGCATTTGGTAACAGTTATAACAGGTTCATTAGAATTTCAGCCACTCAACCTGCAGAGCAAATTCATAAAGCAATGGACGTTTTAGAGAATTGTCTGTCGATGAAGACATAATTAGCTCCTTTCTAATGAGGAAAGTCGCGGTCATAGGAGCAGGGGGCAGGATGGGAAGATGGTTTACTCGTTACTTTGAACAATCTGACACCGTGAGGGTGTGTGTTTTCGACAAAAAAAGACTTACAATTAGAAACTCACACCGCATTGATCGCTGTGAAACTATTAGGGCTTGTGTGGAAGGTGCTGATCTGGTTATAGTCTGTGTACCTATCGAAAACATCGTGTCAGTAGTTCGCGAGTGTCTAGCCTACATGAAAGAGGGAGCCGTATTATCAGAGATTTCATCGATTAAGAATCAAATTTTCGGTGTACTGCAAGCCGCCAGAAAGGACATTACATATCTCTGCATTCATCCAATGTTTGGACCGGCTACTAAAAGGTCTAAAATTATTAAGAACTTGCTAATCCCAGTTAGAAATCAGGCCAAAGAGTTGGCGATTCTCAATTCCATTTTTCCACGCTCAGAAATAGAGGTGATTAGTAACCCAGATCTTCATGACGAGTATATGGCAGTCGTTATCGGGCTTACCTATTACCTTAACCTAGTTTTAGGTTCAATCCTTTCCAAACTTGATCTTAGGACAGTGAAAAGCGTCGCCGGCACAAGCTTTGGAATGCAGGTCATGATCACTGAGAGCATTCTAAACGACTCTCCAGAACTTGTTTCATCACTATTGCGGGAAAATCCCTATAATAAGGTCTGTATCAATGCTTTTCTTGCGGAGGCAGAAAACATCCAGAAACTAATCTCTGCAAAAGACGCAAGAGCTACGAAAAGTTCCGTTGAAGCTATTAAAACTCGGTTAAGTAAGTTAACGAATACCGATAAATCTTATTTGAAATTTTACAAGGCAATTGAATATCTCAAAACATTTGAAACCCAGAAGTAGAATTGAGCTCAGAACTGCAATCATCTCAATAAGGTTTGTTGCATTAGGACTCTCTGTATGTGCTTTCGATTCATGGCGCAGTAAGGGATGTTCGCTTCGAATATACCGATTCCCTGAGAACGCTATTATTGAGCCAGCTCCTAAGAATTAGAGGACATTTTTGGGTGGGTGGCAATGAGAATACAACTAATCCGTCATTTAGCATGCGTAAAGCACTATGGGGGTAATAGAAATTTATCAATTGATTTGCTTGAATCTGCCAACGGAAATGAATGTTCGGAGGGTTTTCTTAAATGTGAAGAATGCAATCAATTGTACCCGGTGATTGACGGTGTCGCCTTGCTGGTGCAGGATGTTGCTGAATATTTATCTTCTAGGCCTTCTTTACTTGGAAGATGGATTCTGTCGAGCAAAAGCTCGGCGATGAAAGAATATCTAAAGGGGACCAGTTTAACTCTTCCTAAATTAGATAGTTCCCAAGGAGATAATCTTTATGAAGTCGACGGATCATTATATGACTCTTATAATTGGGCTCAGTTTGACTTCGAGAGTAACGACAGGTTTCTGGCGTTACTAAAACACAAGATGTATCCTAATGATCTCTACAATAAGGTAGTACACAGCACCGCGACGAATTTAGATGGAGCGGCGTTGGATTTGGGATGTTCGTCAGGATATGCGGCATTTCAACTCGCGAAGAAATTTGCGTATGTTATTGGAATAGATTTATCGTTTTCATTTATTAGCGAAGCAAGAAAGCGGATGAAAGCATTGAGACTAGGAAATTTGGATTTTGTTGTTGCAGATTGCCTGATGCCACCATTTCTACCTAACAAATTTGATTTCGTGATAGCATTGAATATCATTGAGCTTATGGATGCCGAACAATTGTTGAATAGAATCCACAAACTGTTAAAGGAAAATGGAGAAGTTACCTTCTCCTCACCCTATGATTACAATAGAGTACAACAAGGCGACAGAGTAACTCCTCAATCATTCAGGAATTTGTTGCAAAGGACTGGTTTCAGGATAGAGAGCAGATACGTTACGAACGAGTCATTTATTCCTTGGACTCTAAAGATTAATGAACGGACTTACCTTTTCTACTATGTTGACTACTTGAGGGCGCGCAAAGCCGCAAAACCCAAAAGGTAGCTTTTCCTATCCAAGCATAATACCATTAACCTGTTCATATATGGGCGTGCGCTCACTTGAGGTATATATATTCCAGAACCTGATAAGCATTATATGAAAGCTCAACGATGGCATGACGGCGATATCAACTTAGATGATGTCAAGAAGGATAGAATAGCAGTCATCGGTTATGGTATTCAGGGTCGTGCACAAGCTAACAACATGAAGGATAGTGGACTAGATATCCTTGTGGGGTTACGGCGAGGTGGAAAGAGTTGGGATCTCGCTAATAAGGAGGGCCACACGGTTATGACCCCGGCCGAAGCCACTAAAGTGGCGGACATCATTCATGTGTTAGTTCCGGATATGGAGCAGAGCACCCTTTACAAAAGAGAGATAGAACCCAGCCTTTCGGAAGGGGCCGCTTTAAGCTTTTCGCACGGCGCGGCGGTGCATTGGAAGTGGATTGAACCGCCTAGCAATATGGACATAATAATGGTTGCTCCAAAAGGCCCAGGACAGATGGTAAGAGAGTTATTTTTGCAAGGCTTCGGAACTCCTTCGTTGGTCGCAGTAGAACGGGATTATTCTACCAGGGCATGGAGTAGGGTTCTTGGTCTTGCGAAGGGAATTGGCAGCGCAAGGCCTGGATTAATAAGAACGACCTTCAAGGAAGAGGTTGAGACGGACTGGTTTGGCGAACAAGTAGACCTGTGCGGTGGTACTCACAGCCTAATCATGAATGCATTTGAAACCTTGGTGGAAGCTGGATATCAGCCAGAGGTAGCATATTTTGAATGCTTACATGAGCTCAAGCTAATAGTTGATTTAATTCATAAGTACGGGATAGCAGGCATGTACAATAGAGTTAGCGAAACGGCTCGATATGGAGGTTTGACAAGAGGTCCCATAGTTGTAGACAAAGAGAGCAAAGCAAAAATGAGAAAAGTCCTAGATGAGATTCAATCAGGCTCTTTCGCAGATGAATGGGCCAGCGTTTATGAGAAAGATGGTAAGAACTCGTTTGAGACTTTTATGAAAAAGATTCAAAGCCACGACCTAGAACGGGTAGGTTATGAGATGAGGAACATGATGTGGCATGCAGATGAAAAGAGTGACGGAACAGAGAATAGAGGAACTGGGAATTAATATTGCTTGCAAACCTTATATCATTTTTTAGCTTTGACATTGCTGGCTATATAATCAATTATAGTTGGTAATGGCGTTCCAGGTCCGAAGTTACCCATTACCCCTTCCCTTTCGAGGATCTTTTTGTCAGCTTCAGGTATTATCCCTCCTCCTATCAGTAAGATGTTATTTCCGCCTTTTTCTCGTATTAGCCTAGCCACTTTAGGAAATAAGACCGAGTGAGCTCCATTTAACAAACTCATTGCGACCACATCCACGTCTTCTTCTATCGCAATCTTCGCGACTTGTTCGGGCGTGCAAAATAGGCCCGAGTAAATGACTTCCATTCCTGCATCTCTGAGCGCCCGGCAGATTACAAGCGCACCCCTGTCGTGTCCATCTAACCCCAGCTTGGAAACAAGGATCCTTATTGGTCTGTTGCGCTGTTCAATCTCCTCTTGCATACCAATCTGCTTATTTCATAAAGATGGCGAGAAGTATATCTAATTTGCGTCCGTTGTTTTTTCGCTACTTGTTCTCCCTATAGTTGTTGTTATTTTTCATCCTGCCTGTTATTTCAAGTATGATTATGAATTAGGACTAGAATATTGATTTGATATCTACTACAATGCGTTACCAATAAAATTTATACCGAATTAGCGATACCTCAGTCATGCTACAGATAGTTAAAAGACTCCTCGAAGGAGATCGTAGGTCTCTTGCGCGGGCAATTTCTATGGTTGATAATAATGAACCCGCTTCTCAGGACATTATTCGCGAAATTTTTTCCTTGACGGGCAAGTCTAGATCAATAGGCTTCACAGGTCCTCCGGGTGCTGGGAAGAGTTCTCTAATTGGAGCATTGATACACAATTTTAGAACTATGGGCTATAGAATAGCTATCCTTGCAGTGGATCCCACCAGCCCAATCACTGGGGGAGCAATCCTCGGAGACCGCGTTAGGATGCAAGTAACCATGGATGATCACGATGTGTTTATGAGGAGTTTGGCCTCAAGGGGTGCGGTGGGTGGTGTTTCCAATTCACTCAGAAATGTTATGCGGATTCTGGATGTAGCCGGATTCGACCTAATTTTGGTCGAGAGCGTTGGAGCTGGTCAGTTAGAAGTTGAAATTGCTAGAATCGTAGATATTACAACTGTTGTTTTAACTCCACAGACGGGAGATAACGTCCAATCGATTAAGGCTGGCCTAAACGAAATTGGAGATATATACGCAATTAATAAGGGCGATCTAGACGGATCTGGGAATTTATTCAATTCCATCCTGGAATTTGTAGGTGGGACTGAAAAGAAACCTTCAGTGTTGAAGGTTTCTGCGAGAACAGGAGAAGGGATTAATGACCTGGCTTCGCATATAGATGAGAAATTAATAAGTAACAAAGCAGGCATAACAGAGAAGAGGAAAAGGATGTTGAAGAATGAACTACAGGAAATGATATTTAGAGTGGTAGAACAGAGGGCTAGGTCGTTTCTCAAAGACAACCTAGAATACAAGAATTATCTATCTATGGTGATTGAAAAGAAAATTGATCCGTATCAGGCTGCTCAACGAATCTCGGCTATAATTATTAAATAGGAAGTAGAGAATTATGGGCGAATCCAGACCATTTAAAACAGACTCGGGCATAGAGGTAAAGAAAATTTATTCGTATTCTGACATCCCAACGAATGTTGCTGACAACCTCGGATTTCCTGGAGAGTTTCCATACACCCGTGGAATTTACCCTGAAATGTACCGTGGGAAGCTTTGGACAATGAGAATGTACAGCGGATTTGGCAGTGCGGAGGAGACAAATAACAGATTCAAATTCTTGTTGGAACATGGTCAGACAGGTCTATCCCTTGCTTTTGATTTGCCAACCCAAACAGGGCGCGATTCTGATAACGCTCAGTCAGAGGGAGAAGTTGGAAGGACTGGAGTTGCAATCAGCTCGTTGAACGATATGATGACCTGTTTCGAGTCCATACCCCTCGACAGAGTTAGCACATCCATGACCATAAATTCAACCGCCGCTACCCTGCTCTCCTTGTACATTGTCGTAGCTGAGCATCAGGGCGTTTCCCCCGACAAACTCAGGGGGACAACCCAAAACGACATTCTGAAGGAATACATCTCTCGTAATACATACATCTATCCACCGAGACCCTCTCTTCGGCTGATTGGTGATATGATTCAGTATACTTCAAAGAAAGTGCCTCAATGGTATCCGATCAGTATTTCCGGCTATCATATGAGAGAGGCTGGCTCGAATGCCATACAAGAACTCGCCTTTACATTTGCAAACGCAATTGAGTATATAGGCACGTGTAGGCAACGAGGGCTGGACGTTGACTCTTTTGCTCCAAGGCTTTCATTCTTCTTTTGCTGTACTATGGAGTTTTTTGAGGAAATCGCAAAATTCAGAGCTGCTCGTCGAATTTATTCGAAACTAATGAAGGAAAAGTTTGAATCAAAGGACCCAAAATCGTGCCACTTGAGATTCCATGTGCAAACCAGTGGAGAGTCGCTTACGGCTCAACAGGTAGACAATAACATAGTACGAGTGTCCTTACAGGCTATTGCAGCTGTGTTGGGAGGGTGCCAGTCGTTGCATACCAATTCTCGGGACGAAGCTTTGGCGCTGCCAACTGAGGAATCTGTTAAGGTTGCATTAAGAACCCAACAGATAATTGCCAATGAAACCGGGATTACGAAGACTGTCGACCCTATAGGTGGATCGTATTATATTGAGGAGCTCACCTCCACAATCGAAGACGAGGTTCAAAATTATCTAAGGAGAATTGAGGCCATGGGCGGTGCCCTTGCTGCTGTGGAGAAAGGATACTTTCAAGATGAAATTAGGAAAAACTCTTACAGGTTGAAGAAAGAGATAGATCAAAATGAGCGAATCATTGTTGGAGTCAATAAGTTCAAGGATCCGAATGACAGGGAACCTCAACTCAACTTGATAAATCCTGAAGTAGAGAAAATGCAAATATTACGATTGAAAGAATTCAAAGCATCTAGGGATCAAACAAAGGTAGACTCGGTCCTTTCAGAATTGCAGAAGGCTGCAGAGAATGATAATGCAAACTTGATGCCCTATATCATTGAATCGGTTAAAAGCCGAGCCACCCTTGGTGAGATAAGTGCCGTTTTTAAGGAAGTGTTCGGAGCCTATCGTCCAAAGATATCATTCTAACACTTTAGGTCTGAGGTAAGCAGCCACGCCGCGGTTTTTCATTTTGATTCAGAAGTTTCACTAGTCCGTGGAGGAATAGATCCATTTATTCGAGTAGAATAAAAAGGTAAAGGGGCGGATCAACGCTTCACAGTTGATAAATTGGAGGCAATCTCTAGGATATACAAATTAATACCTGAGAAAATTACCATGAGGGCAGATATACTTGAGAATTGATCATATAGCTATTGTGGTAAAGGATCTTGAATCAGCTCTGGGGAATTTTAAGAATGTTCTTAGTATAAGCCATGTAGACTTGGAGGACGTTCCTACTGAAAAGGTTAAGGTTGCCATTTTGAATCTTGAAGATACAAAGATTGAACTGGTACAGCCTCTTGAACCTGATAGTCCGATCTCAAAATTTTTAACAGAGAAAGGTGAGGGGATTCACCATCTAGCCATAACGGCTGATGATATTGAAAAGGACGTTGAGCGTGCCTCTTCTAACGGAGCGAAAATTTTAGGTGGCATTCGCAATGGCTCTTATGGAAGAAAAATAACCTTCATTCACCCCAAATCAGTCAATGGAGTTCTCATGGAGATCTGTCAAGCATCTCCGCAAAGCTGAAAGATTCATTTTTAGTATCGCTCTACTCACGCTAAATAATATGGATAAATATTAGCGCAGGACGCTAATCCCAGCACATGATTTACATTCCAGTACAATTAATCCCTCTTGTTTCACAAGAATTTTAAACTTTTTAGATCCGCATCTGACACAGATGGGGCATTGCCTTGTTCCTTTCATGGATCATCGAACATTTTTATTTCCTGTCAATTTCCACTTATATGGCCTTTCTTAGACCGGAAGAGGCTAAAACACGTTCCTGTTCCGTTCTTGTCTCTTTCAATTTTTTTAAGCGTGATACCCCATCGATTTCTCGTATAAACAGGGCTACAGGCGATGGAACTAAATTTTGCCAATTACCGTTCCGAACTATCAGATTTCTTATTCGAGTTCCGTTGAAAGACTTGTACTTTACAAATGTGGGGGATCTGACTTTTACATCTTTGGGCAGAAGGAGTTGTACAAATTGATTTCCTGTGTATATCAAAGTGACTCTCGGAAGCATCGACCTAACGCTCTGAAACCAAGTGTAATTATTGTTACTATTTGGCACGGGGAGTATGTAGCAATTGGACATTCTAAGCCCACGCTGTTTTAGGGATTCATGCACCATAGTAATTCTCTCTCCAGCGGTAAAGGGGTCAGTAAAGGAAAAATTGGCGTCCGGACTTCCAATCGCCACAACCAATTCTTCGCATTCAGATAGGATTTGTTCTGCAAGACCTAAGTGACCTAGGTGAAAAGGCTGATATCTTCCTATCATTAACCCCCTAGTAGCATTGTCTACGAACTCTGATCCACCTTCCATTTGTCCAGATCTAGTTTATTCTTTTCAATCTTTTGGAACAAAGGTTGAATTTCCCCGATTCTATGATTTGCCTTCATATCAATTTGTGATGCGATGTTCCAATTCTGGTTATGTACGCTACCGGCAAGACCAAGCTGATTCCAAATCTTTTCTGAAGATTTCGGGAGAAATGGGTCCAACAAAATGGCCAGAGATCGTACAGCGTTTGCAGAAATGTAAAGCGTGTTTTGAGCCGTCTGTCCTTCTACCCAGGGTTTTTTTTTCTGAAAGTACCTATTTAGACTCGTACTAAAATCGAGAATTTCTTTCATCGCTTTTTCAGTTTCGTTGATCGAGATTGCCGAACCAACTAGGTCGGCTGAACCTGAAATTCGATTCACCACTGCAAGATCTATATCATTAAAAACAGATGGATTTGGAATAATACCACCAAAGGTCGCCTTGATAAAAGACAGGGTTCGATGGATAAAGTTGCCAACGTTTGCGATGAGTTCGTTATTAATTCGTTCAATGAACACGTCCCAATCGAAATTTATATCTGTTTGAGAATATGGAGTTACTCTTGCGAGATAAAACCTCAGGTAGTCAGAAGGAAATAATTGCAAGAAATCTCTCAACCCTATATACCAACTTCTGCTCTTTGATATTTTTCGATTGTTAAGCATTAGATGACCTCTAGTAGGAATAGAGTCAGGAAGTTTGTATTCATAGTTAATTCCCATTCGTATAGATGGTAGGAAAAGATAATGATGATATACAATATCCTTTCCAATGAAATGAAAGATCTCTGAATCATTCCATAACTTTTTGCCATCATTATTTCCTGATTCCTTTAGAAGTGCTAAAAAACTAGAGATATAGCAGATGTGGTTATCAAACCATCCGTAAAAGACTTGACCTCTGGCCCGCTCCTTTGGGATCGGCACCCCCCACGACAGATCTCTGGTTATATCCCAGTCGACCAATCCCTCATCAATCCATTTCAAAACATATTTTGTGACGTCGGGTTGGAGATTACTGTTTGTACTTAACCAATCCTTTAATTGTCGCGAAAAGGCTGAAAGTCTAAAAAAATAATGTGAGCTTGTTTTTTTAATTGGGACTTTACCACAGATTCTACATTTGGGATCCAAGATCCTCTCCGGAACCCTACCGCAATTTTCACAAAGGTCCGAATATTGATTTTCGGAGTGGCAAAAAGGGCATTTTCCCACTACGTATCTGTCTGGTAGAAACTTCTTGTCAAACTCACAAAAAAATTGGACAACATCCTTTATGTAAATATGTCCATTCTTGTCGAGTTTGTTGAAAACTTCTTGCGTTAGCTGAACGTTTTCCTCCGAACTGGTCTGAGAAAAGTAGTCAAAGGAGATATCCAAAGATCGGAAGTCCCTCAAATCATTATCTCTCCAAGATTTTACATATTGTTGTGGTGTTACTGACTCTTTCTCGGCATTTATAAGGATAGGAGTACCAAAATCATCGGTCGCACAGAGATGACAGACCTTTTTTTGTCGGTGCCTCCAATATCGAGTAAATATGTCGGCCGGTAAATAAGTCGAAGCTATATGGCCTAGATGTATTTCTCCATTCGCATACGGTAATGCACTCGTGATTATTAGACTTTTCATGAGTCGTTTTGCAACCAGTATTCAAACGTGATTTAGGTCGGGATTTTAAACTTATCCTTGGTAAAAGCCTCATGGCACAAATAAAATGATTTATAGTTACTACGCTCTACATCGATGCCAAAGTAGTCCAATGCGTACTCTGAGATCTTGCGGTCAATGTGCATCGGAACATTATGCACCCGAGATTCTAGTGAACCCTTTTTTTTGGCCAGATAAATTATAGACATCAATTGATTCGCAAATGACAATGCCATAACTTCCGGAGGATGTCCTTCGGCACCCACCAGATTAATCACCCTACCTGAGGCGAGCAGATAAACAAATTTATCCTTAACCATATACCGCTGCACATTAGGCCTAATTTCCAGTGGTTTCTGATCCTGTGATTTCATATAATCAATATCAATTTCAAAATCAAAATGTCCTGCGTTACAAAGGAATACCCCATCCTTCATTCTGTTAATATGCTCCTTTCTAATAATTCTGTAGCCGCCGGTACATGTAACGAAGATGTCCCCGTACCTGCATGCAGAAGCCAAAGTACGTACTTCATAACCTTCCATGTATGCCTCTAATGCTCTGATTGGATGGATTTCAGTTACTGTAACAATCGCTCCCATCCCACGTAACCGGGATGCAACTCCTTTTCCTACCCAACCAAAGCCGCAAACAACCACATGTTTGCCAGGAAGGAAGACTGATGTAGTTCGCAATAGCCCATCGACCGTACTCTGCCCCGTACCATAGCGATTATCGAACAAATATTTGGTTTGTGCATTGTTAACGGCTATTATTGGATATTTAAGCTGTTTCCCATATTCCAATTCCTTAAGTCTTGTCACACCACTTGTAGTTTCTTCTGTCCCAGCTACAATGCTATTCTCCCAATACTGGTGGGCCATTAGGTGAAGTTCAGCCCCATCATCAGTAACAAGTTCGGGCTTAAACCTAATCACTTTCAACATGCTGTCGTGATACTGTTTAGAGGATTCACCCCTAGTCGCGAAGATTTGTATCCCCTGATCTTTAAGGAAGCTAGCAATGTCATTCTGAATTGACAATGGATTTGCGGAGCATAATGCAATTTCTGCTCCCAGTTCTTTTAAGGCCATGATCAGAACGGAAGTCTCTTTTGTAATGTGTAGACATACCCCTAATCTTATTCCTTCTAATGGTAACGCCTTGGAGGTAGCTAAGTCCGTAGTAATACGCTCTAAAATTCTCATTCTAGACTTTGCCCATTCATGAGATTTATGACCCTGAGCTACTAGGCTTGTTCTGGAAGATCTATCTGTCAATCTATTTAATTTTGGGAGAAAGATTGCTAAATAATTTATCTTAGCGCATTTATTAGATTAAAGGATTGAAGTTCGTAATTGGTCGCGTTTGAAAGTGAATCTATCGATGTTTCATTGAGCTTTGGATCACCTGTTTCTACAAAATCCCTAAAGAGAGCATAGCTTGTACGCTCAAAATTTAAACTTTCTATGTAAAGATCCAGTGCTTCCTGGTACTTTAGGGGAGGCTTAAAGGATGAGGCCCTATTTACCAAAAGATCATACTCCGATAGGACAGAATTAGTCACCTTGACGAGCTCGAGATCATCATATTGATCACTTTCCCACTTCTCAATTTCATTGTGATATTTTTCAGTTACGGCAGTCGCCGATTCAACCAACGAATAGTAGTTCTGCAAGAATATCTTTTCCTCGGCAATTTGTGAACTGGAGATAAAAACAAGATAGATCCCAGCAGACATTAGTGCCACTATTATTCCAATCACGATATAGGTCTTAAATCGCTTTTTCGACACGGCGCTCTATAACCTAGTCTACCCAAACTATCAGAAATAAATGTTCCATTTGCGCTATATCGTTCATAACTTGGAAAGTTACTTAAGAGCTAAGAATAACTGAAGTTACCTTTTGTTGCCTCTGAAATATACTGTATTACATATAGGGGCTGCATTTTTCAACCTTCTTCCAGAATGAACCCCCTGAACGGTCCATTAATTCTACACAGTATTTTTCCATGAGTGTAGACCTTATTTCATCTGATTCCCTGTACTTTTGTTCCGCCCTTAGTTGGTCTCTTCTAACGATAATGGCGCTTATCTCTTGAACTTCACTTTCCGAGATATCGACTAGTTTTAGACCAAGTAAATCCATTATCTTAAAGTACGTATTGCCAGCTATTGTAGCAAGTTCCTTGCTTAATCCATTAGAGAGAGCTATTCTGTTAAGTCGAGTCACAAACTCCAGAAAAATCTTTAGAGCCAATGATGAGTTGAGATCGCTGCCCAGTGCCATTCTAAATTTCTCTAAAGATTTTCTTGACAGATCGCTTACTGCTTTGAGCTTTTCAGCATTGTGGATCCCGCTTGCAAACCTCAATTCCCAGCCGCAATTTTCAATGGTATTCCAATTGCGCTTCATCTCGGCCAAAACATCCTCTCTGTAATCAAGTGGTTTTGAATAGTGGACAGAATAGGAAAAAAGTCTGATTACATTTGCTCCCCATTTAGCTAGCGCATTCTCAACAGTGATAATATTCCCTAATGACTTTGACATTTTTTCATTGTTAAATGTTACCATACCGCAATGAAGCCAGAGCTTTGCAAATGGCAGATTTGAATAAGACTCGGATTGAGCGATCTCATTTTCGTGATGTGGAAAAATGAGATCGTTTCCACCTGAATGAATTTCTATAGGTCTCCCAAGGTACTTCTCTACCATGGCTGAGCATTCGATGTGCCATCCTGGCCTACCTGTTCCCCACGGGCTCGGATAAAATGGTCTGGAAGAAGTAAATTTCCATAACGCAAAGTCCAACGGGTGCTCCTTAGTATAGTCAATTTCGACCCGAGCCCCTGCCACCAAATCGTTGAGCGGTTTTCTTGAAAGCTTCCCGTATTCGGGATACGAGTTTACTCTAAAATAAATGCCATTTGTCGTTATGTAGGCGTGACCATCCGTTAGTAACTTATTAATCATGCTCGTCATTTCAGTGATATTTTCAGTGGCTTTTGGATATTTCTCCGCCTGAAGTATGTTCAACCTATTAAAGTCTTTTTGATATTGGAGTATGAATTTGTGAGCAATTTCTTCAGCACTCGTCTCTTCTTCCTCTGCCCTCTTAATTATTTTATCATCAACGTCTGTAAAATTCTGCACAAACTTCACCTTAAAACCTGCGTCTCTTAGAAGTCTGTTAAGCAAATCAATAACTACTATAGTCCTAGCATGTCCTATGTGTGATTTATCATAAACGGTAACACCACACAAATAGATTCTAATGACGTTATCCTGGTGAGGTATTTGTTCAACGTTTCTTGTAAGGGTGTTAAAGAGTCTCATATTTATTACATTAGCTAACCGCTACACATTCTCTATTTCAATGTATATTTGACCATCAATTACTTTAACTTCGTACGTATTCAACCGAACACCATCCAGGTAATCTAATAGCTGCCCTGTTCTAATATTATAATGCCAAAAATGCAATGGACACTCAACTACTTCCCCTTCTAACTTTCCAGGGGCTAGTGAGCCATCTTGGTGACGGCATAGAGCTTCTATCGCGTAATACCTGTCATTGGCATGGAAAAGAGCTATGCGAGTATCTCCAATCTTAACTTCCTTGCCAGCGTTTTCCTTTATATCCCCCACTTCTCCAACTTTTACGAGAGCCATTATTGAAATATTTCCTTAGAGTTTCTTAGCATGTTTTAAAACATATGAATTTATCTAGTAGGCCTCGTTTTAAATCATTTCTTGTAGAACATTCTGCGATTGAGCAATTGTTTGTGAATCTATATATGGATGAAGTTGCCACTGCTCCTTATTGGACCGTCAGAGCGGGATCGGTAAAAATAGAGGAAAATTAAGGTCGTGTGCTTTGTGTTCCAAGAATCTTGGACCTGATCGGGTGGTTGCATTGTGCGACGATTGCTTGAAGATTGCTGACTGTTGCATCGGCTTGGAGCGCGTTTCCGAAACGAAATGAATGTGCTATTCGACGGTTTTAAGCGTGTCCGTCACTGTAATGACGCCAATAACTTCCCCTTTTTCACTTACCAATACGCATTTTGAAAATCTTACAAGAGGTATAAGTGCTTTCGCAGGTACTGAAACATCTACTATTGGAGGCGGTGGTTCCATAATGGCCGATACTGTCATCCGTTTGATATCTTTTTGATCTTTTTCGATCATGATTCGTGCCAGGAGGTCTTCGCTTACGACACCTATCAATCTAGAGTCATGAAAGACAGGGAGTTGGCTTATCGAATATTTCCTCATTAATTCAATTGCATCATGAAGTGTATCATTTCTTTGAACAAACCTTAATGACCGGCTGCAGATGTCTCCTGCCTTAATCGATGACTGGCCCTCCATAGAATTGAGTACTTCAAATATTTTCCTGGCTGTCTCATAGCTGGGTTTACATCGTCCAGATTCTATCTGGTTAATCATTGAAGTGCTAATACCGGATTGTGCGGCCAGATTCCTTTGAGTAAGTCCCAGTCTTATCCGCAACTGCTTTATATATTGAAGGTTGGGAAGCATGATTGCTTGCCTTTTTTTGTTGTCTTCTCTTATAACTTATGGCAATCTAACTGTCTCCCTAGCACTTGTGTTTGATAACCTTATATTCCATACCTGTTGATGTGATATGTTTTGTCTAAATGTCCAAGAGCGTTGCTTCAGAAAATAAATGGGATTCAGTGAGGAGATATAAACTCACACGCATGATTAATGAGCTGTCTGGTATTTCTGGACACGGTACTGAGCTTGTTACCGTATATATCCCTCCTAGAAGACCAATTTACGATGTTATTGCTCAACTGAGAACAGAAGCAGGAACAGCCTCTAACATTAAGTCTGATCTGACAAGAACTCACGTTCAAGATGCATTGAGCAGGACAGTTGAACAATTGAAGTTGTTTAAGGAGACGCCAGAAAATGGTTTGATAATATTTTGTGGCGCCCTTCCAACCGGAAAAGGCATAGGCACAGAGAAAATAGAAATATTTCCGGTTCTGCCTCCTAAACCTGTACAGATACAGCTCTACAGATGTGACGACCATTTTTGGACCGATCATTTGAAGGATATGTTGAAGGATGACAAGGCAATGGGGCTTCTCACAATTGACACTCAAGAGGCAGGACTAGGAGTATTATCGGGAGATAGATGGCAAGTGGAAGACACATTGACTTCGGGTGTCTCAGGTAAACATAGACAAGGTGGTCAATCAGCACGAAGATTTGAACGGTTAAGGGATAACGAGCTAAATGAGTACTACAAGAGAATAGCGGAAAGGGCTCATAGGATTCTGATCGATCAACATAAAGTCAAGGGGTTAATTGTAGGTGGACCAGGACCCACCAAGGATACTTTTCTCAAAGAAGAATATTTGGACTATCGACTCCAGGGCAGCGTTGTAGCCGTACTAGATACCTCATATTCAGGTGAAGAAGGTGTTAGGGAGTTGGTAGATAAGGTCAATGAAGAGGGCGTCATGGATGGATACCGCCTGATGGAGGAAAAAAAAATTGTGAAAAGATTCATGAAGGAGGTCTATTCTGACAAGATGTTAGGGATCTACGGCATTAGTGATGTTATAAAGTCACTGCGAAATGGCATCGTAGACCTAGTTATAGTTACTGATGATATTACAGTTACGGTAGTCGAGACTAGATGTAGGAAATGCGCTAACCGTGATATTGAGATAGTAGAGAGGCCACGTCTATTGACGGCTAGGCAAGAATTGCTTTCCAGTTCATGCAAGAACTGTGGGAACCCCGATCAAGAAATCAAAGAGAGGGACATTGTAGAGTACTTGGAAGAACTTGCCAGTTCAACAGGCGCAGGGTTGGAAATAATCTCGGGAAAATCTGAGGAAGGGGCTCAAGTTTCTAGTCTTGGACAAGTGGGCGCGATCCTCCGGTTTAGGCCTAGTGCCGACTAAGAAGCCATTCAAGTCTTGAACCAGACTCCTTAGCCTTCCATTACATTGCTGAGCAGGATACTTCTCTCCTTTCTCTCCCGGCCTAGTGAGGTCGATAACCTTTTAGATGGTAGAAGATGTATACTATCCAAGGACCATGAACCTCTGTTACATTTGTAATTCGAAGGCTGGAAGCAAATTTTGCCCAGTGTGCAATCGGCCGGTTTGTAAGAACTGCATGAAAAATTTCCCCTTCTCTGAAAGCCTATGTTTAGAATGCGCAAAGGAAATAAGAACAGGACTGGGGGGCGTACGGAAGGATGAAGAGATATTCTAGCACTTTAGGAGGTTTTGAAAAAATGCCCTTACCCATAAATAATTCTTCGCGTCGAGTTTACTATTGTTTATGTGAGGTGCGTAAGCAATCACATGGGTAACATCACTCGTTCCCTGAGAAAGAATAGTTGAATGCGAAGGATAATTGGTTTGAAATCTGCGCTAGACTATGCAATATAACCTGGGCAATAAAGATGGGCTGAACATTAAATAGCTAGATTTTTCTTTATCTTAGTTGCTAATTCCTCAAGTTCTTTATAGTCTGTGACCTTTCTAGACGGCCACTTCCCATCTCGACTATCTTTTTCATATCTTGGAATTATATGTACATGAACATGAGGAACGATCTGGTTTGCAGCTTTGCCGTTGTTTTGTCCAGTGTTAAGACCTTGCGCGCCAGTGGCGTTAAAAACGGCGGATGCTATAGTGTGGACTACTCTGTACATGTTTCCAACCTCTGTGTCAGTCATCTGAAAAAGATCACCGTAATGGTACTTAGGAAGCACAAGCGTATGTCCCGAGGTAATAGGATATTTGTCCATGAATGCCAAAAAAGTATCATCTTCATAAACTTTCGCCACAGGGGACTGGCCTCTAATTATCGCACAGAAGACGCAGTAGATGTTAGTATCAGACATCTATTTAACTTCTTAATGGACGACGACTAGGTTTATTTATTGTTTAGGATTGAGAATCTCCTCTATTGAAATACAATATCTAATCCTACATTCGTCCGGCGCAACATATCTCATAAATATCATGAGATTATCTTCATATGATAATGGTAGAAACAGTTGAGCTAGAAACTTTTGATTTGGTCTTTTCATTTCATTGTCCAAAATGCGATTATTTAAATGAGGAGATTTCAGCAAACGATCTTCTCAGTGGAAATGCAGAATGTGGAATGTGCGAGACAGAATTCAAAGTCGAAGGCCTAGACACAATAAAACTTACTGCAACGATTGAGTAGTCTGATCATTATTTCCTGATTCCTAATATTAAAATAAGTATTGCAAGTCCTTATCTTTGTGAACTTACGAAGCCGCAAGGTTATCGAAGGTGGTGCAAGAGCACCACAAAGGTCTTACTATAAATCCATGGGCCTGACAGACGACGATTTGTCAAAGCCGATGGTAGCGGTATCTTCAACATGCAACGAAGCTACGCCATGCAATGTTCATCTTGGACGGTTGGCACAGTATGCAAAAGATGGAGTGAAAGATATTGGTTGCACACCAAGAGAGTTCACAGCTATATCGGTTTCGGACGGTATTGCGATGGGTCATGAAGGAATGAAAGCTTCATTGGTTAGCAGAGAAATCATTGCGGATTCTATCGAAGTAATGATGATAGCTCACCAGTATGATGCACTTGTTGGGATATCTGGATGTGATAAGAGTTTACCGGGGACATTGATGGGGATGGCTCGCATAAATCTTCCTTCTATATTCGTATATGGTGGTTCAATATTGCCTGGTATCTGGAACGGCAAACAGGTTACTATACAAGATGTTTTTGAAGCTGTCGGTAGTTACGAAGCGGGCAAGATGAGTATGGCGGAACTTGTAAGTTTGGAAAATGTTGCATGTCCTTCTGCAGGATCATGTGCAGGTATGTATACTGCCAATACGATGGCATCCGTGGGCGAGGCACTAGGCATGTCGTTGCCAGGCAGTTCCACCGCACCAGCAGAAAGCGAGAAACGAAGATCTACTTGTTATACGACAGGAAAGACAATTGGCGCGCTTATAGAAAATGACATTCGACCAAAGGATATATTGACGTTTGAAGCCTTTGAAAATGGAATCGCCATGGCCAATGCCATCGGCGGGTCTACTAATGCCGTATTGCATTTAGTCGCGTTGGCGAAAGAAGTAGGTATAGACTTGACACTGTCAGACTTCGAGAGAATTAGAAGGCGAACACCACATATTGCGAATATGAGGCCAGGTGGAGCTTACGTAATGATCGATCTTGAAAAGATAGGAGGCATACCCGTGATCATGAAGATGCTTCACGAACGGGGTCTTTTCAATGGCGAAGTAATCACTGTAACGGGTAGAACTATGAAAGAAAACCTGGATCATGTCAAAGTCGATTTATCTGATCACAGTCAGTTGGTCGCCCCGGTAAGTGCACCTTTTCATTCGCAGGGAACACTCAAGGTGCTTACCGGTACATTGGCCCCTGACGGGGCAGTAGTTAAGATCGCCGGGCTAAATGCAACTCGATTTCGTGGCAAAGCGAAGGTGTTTGACGCAGAAGAAGGAGCATTTGAAGCAATTTCAAATGGACAAGTGATTGAAGGTGATGTGGTGGTCATCAGATATGAAGGCCCTAAAGGAGGCCCAGGCATGAGAGAAATGCTCGCAGTAACTGCTGCTCTTGTGGGACAGGGGCTAGGCCAGAAGGTTGCGATGGTGACTGACGGAAGATTTTCGGGAGCTACTAGAGGACTTATGATTGGCCATGTTTCACCCGAAGCGATGGAGGGCGGACCCATTGCGATCGTTAGAGCCGGCGATCAGATAGAGATAGACATTGAAAAAGGATCTGTTGACCTTATGGTGGAAAGCACTGCAATTGAGGAGAGATTAAAGAGTTGGAAACCAATCGCAAATCGATATGTTTCAGGAGTTTTGGCGAAATACGCATCGTTGGTTCAGTCCGCGTCCGACGGTGCGATAACTCTCCCTATAACTACGAGACCAAGATAAATTTCTAACCCCCGATTTAATGACGATGTATAAATATGAACAGTGAGGTCGGTTATATATGATAAAAATTGGGCTAATAGGCAAGACCAATACTGGTAAGACTACCTTCTTTAACTCTGCTTCCCTTTCTTCTGCGGATATCTCTAACTATCCATTTACTACGAAGGTTCCTTCAGTTGCGAATGCAAATGCTATTACATTATGCGTTCATAAAGAATTAGGAGTCAATGACAATCCACATAATTCGCGCTGTGTAGATGGCTGGAGATTCATTCCCATAGAAATAGTTGACCTTCCTGGATTAATAAAAGGTGCTTGGGAAGGAAAAGGTTTGGGTAATCAATTCCTTTCGGTAGCAGCTCAATCTGACGCCCTCCTTCACATAGTCGATGTCTCAGGTAGTATTGATGCTTCAGGGAGAGTAGCAGAACCAGGCACCGGGGATCCTATTGCGGATATCGCAGATATCGAAGAGGAATTAGTAATGTGGTATCTAAAATTGTTTGAAGGTAATCGTGACAAAATAGCACGCTCGATCCATGCCGGAGTAGATACGATAAATTCCATTACAGAAATTTTTAGAGGAATCGGGGTAAAGGAGCATCACGTCAAGGCAGCTATCATGGCGAACAACTTGACTGATACCAAGATCGATGATTTCACGTCTGAAATTACTAAGGATTTTGTTTGGTCCCTACGAGAGCTTTCAAAGCCGACTTTGATAGTTGCAAACAAAGTTGATCTCCCATCCTCCTCAGATAATTTCAAAAGACTGCGAGAAGAATACAAAGATCTAATTATCGTGCCTGCGAGTGCAGATGCTGAACTAACGTTAAGGAGGGCCGAACATAGAGGATTAATCAAGTACCTTCCTGGTGACGAACGATTTGAAATCTTAGATCAGACGGGATTGAATGAAAAACAAAAATGGGCCCTCAATTTTATCAGAAGGGACATTTTGGGAGAATATATGAGGACAGGGGTGCAATTTGCAATAAATGTTGCAGTTATGAAACTACTAAGAATGAATACTGTATATCCAGTGGCTAACCCTTCAAAGTATTCTGATAGGAATGGGAGAGTCTTACCCGATGTATATCTGATGGAGGCTGGGTCCACAGTGGAGGATCTTGCGCGTACAGTTCATAGCGACCTATCTAGAGGTCTTCTCTATGCAGTAGATGCAAGAGATGGATTGAGGCTCCCAGTCAATTATCACTTGAAGGATCGCGATGTGTTGTCTATTGTCTCCTCGGGTAGAAAGAAAAGATGATCCCAGGTTTCATCATAACCCGACCTAATACAGATAAGCTTTTATCTCTAAGTGGCTGAAAGGGAGTTTAGGATTGTCTGATTCTGGAATTCTCGGAGGAGTGATCTACGAATGTATGCGCTGCGGCACACACGTAACGGTCGAAGAGCTATCCCGGTTGCCGGAGATTAAGTGTATCTGTGGCTTCAGAGTCTTTAGGAAGGCCAGACAACCAATAGTCAAGCAGCTAAAGGCAGTTTAGAGGGCATGTCTGCTTAGTCAGACACTAGGCTATTTCCATACGTTTTTTAGCGAGGCTCTGGGATTATATAACTATGAAAGTGAAGTGTCCGGACTGCGATGGCGTAGCAGACCTATCTGATAATTTCAGTTTTGTGCGATGCGACAAATGCCATTTAGACTTGACGTACGGGGAGTATGTCAGATACATTGGGAAGAAAAATCCCATATACAAGGATATACTAAGCGATTACAAGGTACGCTAGTCATTTATTCATTTCTTTGACTACTCATAAGAATATAGTGTGATATAGGAAGAATTCCATTCAGACTGACGGAAGCCTATTCAGACAGACGAAAACTCACAAACGATCTTGTGCGGGTGTAATCTACCTATCGAAGCTGAGTGATTCTTGAGCATGTCCACCCTTGGTAATTACTAACAAATCTATCCCGTCGCCACTTGCAGAATCTCTCTGCACCGAAGACCTAATAGCCTTCAATGCAAGATCCTTTGACTGTTCAGCTGTAATACCGGGCTTATATTCAGAGTCAATAACACCTAATGCCATTTCTGCTCCCGTTCCCACTGCAGCATAATCATCTGGCAAAACTGAGCCTAAAGGGTCGAGCGTATAGATTCGTGATCTAGTATCTACTCCACCTACAATAACTTGTGTTAGAAGTGGGAAAAATCTGCGTTCAAACATTATGACGGACATCAACTTTGCTATAGAATTAGTCGCAACATTCCTCCTTGTTTCGAGCTTTCGAATTTTTGCCAATGCTTCAACTTGTCTGACCAGTACCTGCATATCTGCTATCATGCCCGCGCATGCAGCTCCGACACTCTCTGTGACTGGAAATATTTTCCTTGTTTGTTTATTAATAACAAAATTTCCGTACGACACACGTTTTTCAGCAGCTAAAGTAACACCGTCAGGGAATGATATCCCAACAGCCGTTGCCCCTGGCATAAATTGAAACGCCATTTATTTCGTCATTATATCCGAATGTAGTTAGATTTAGTCCTTTCTATCGGATTGGGTTGTTCGAGGTATCTTGTATAGCTACTTTTTGGTAACTGAATGGTCGTGAATTCTGATCGCTTCAGCGATCAGCCTATTTTGCAACTCTAATGCCTCTTTTGCCTCGGGATGTTTGGCTTCAGCAAGAGCCTCAGCAACAATTCTGATTATGTGTCGTAGAAGAAATTCATCGCCTCTTCTGGCCTCTGATCGATATGCTGAGTTGGCCTTATTGACGAAAACGACGCTCTCGCTTCTAAAGCTGTATCTCGAATCGCTTTCATCTTCGTAAGGAATTACTTTGTAGCCAACTTTTTTTAGAGCGAATGTTCTCCTAATGATGGGTTTTCTGATCCTCTTTATTGTGGACATTCCAGTTGATGGCTGAAATTTATCCTCAACAGAAGGGGATGTCTCAAGCAGCGAATCATAATTTACGCCAAGCTTGGAAGATGTTCCTAAGCTCCGTTCACTGTCACTTATGCTTTTGGAATTAACATCGGTAATCATGAACTTCTCTCTTCGATCGGAAACGGAGTCAAAGCTACTGCTACCTAGACCGGAATCCACGTCCTTTTGATTCTCATTAGGATACTGACGCTGAACCGTTGAATAGACATTTTCACTGGGCGAACCAATTTCATTACTTGTAGAAATTCTTTCGCCAGCTGTAAATTCCTGCTTATCACCAGTTCTAGCCTCCTCTTTGACGTCGACCAACTGAAATCCTTCAATCTCCTCTTCCCCCTCTATGTTTTCAAACAAGGCTTGCCCTAACGCTTTATCAATTTCCTTGTAAATCTTTGATTCCTCTCTAGTAATCAAGACGTCCTCATATTCGGACAAGCTAGGGAGTACGGTTTCTAGAATAAACTGTTTCATAGTACTGTGAAATGCTTGATATTCCTCATCCTCAATCAATGCAGATTTATCTGCAAAACGAGATGTCAGAGTATCACATCTGACCAATCCAGTTATCCTGCTCAATCTTGAGTCCAAATCAAACGAAGTACGGGTAACTATGTGATTTCGTATCATGATTCCAATCCCTCTCTCTTCTTCTGACAGAGGTCGCTTAGCAATGATGATTTCCCCCACGATACGAGGTGACTCAATATTGACTGGGATTCTGTGACCCTGAATATCAGGGGGGGTGATCATCTGGGCGCCAGCCAGGTCCCATTCCTTAAAGCCGTTGGAACTTTTCCAATATACCTCAAATAGGGGATAGCGAAGAATGGGCAACTTTCTGATTTCCTTGACTAATTTAATTGGATCGATGTTCACCTTAGATTTGCTTAAAGTCAATTCCGTGCCATTGCGGACGAGGAGTGGTTCGTCAAGCTCTTTCAATCTCGAATTTCCCTTGTACAGATCATCAAGTGACGAAGAATCAATGACTATTGACTTTCTAAAACCATCCCTCTTTGTTCGCATTTTCATGCTATCGAAGGACGTCAAGAATGATAAACGACCAGTACCATACCTACCAGTCCTGGTTCTTTTCAACCTTGGAGAGATAAACTCACTCTTCTTGTGAGGAGAACCTAGAACTAGAAACTTATCTATTCCATCTTCGTCCATGCCGGCATCATCTTCAATCACGATAGTACCGTCACTAACAATAGTTATTAGTACCTTCGTTGCATCCTCGTCAAACGCATTTTCGATCATTTCTTTTATAATATCATTTGGGGAGACCCACGTTTTAGTTGCAAATTCTTTGAAGAAAGATGGATGCACCTTAAGTTCCACTGTCATTTCTTGTATCATGTACTGGTTCTCCCCTTTATCTATTGCGTAAAAACTTTTGATACACAGAGGAGTATTACTGGATCCTATTAGAGATTCGAGAACTAACCAGATGAGATTCGCGAATTTTCAACAATCCATGTCATAGTTTTAGAGGAATGATAATTCCGGTATCTATAATTTTCCTTAAATTTTCTTTGAGTGAATCGAGCTTAATTCTGTAATATTCCTCCTCTTTTCCTGACTTTATTTTGTCATCAGCCCTCTTCAATATACTCATACAGATTTCGTTCTCACCTTTTTGAAAATGAACGAGGGCAGCGGCGACTAAGATGACTCCATTAAGTAGCTTTTTCTCGTCCCCTTTTGCCTGCTTCCAAACAAATTCGAGCACTTCATGGCACTTCCAAAATTTCTCACTGTTAAAGAGATTTCGTGCCCTATCAATTGCCTCTTCTTTGGAAAGGTTTTCTTCCTTTACTATTTCATAACTCTCAAATTCGGCAATTGTTGAAAGAGCATTTAGGACGATTCGATCTAACAATTCCTGTCCAGAGAGACTCACGTCAAATTCAATGAATCGCTGTGCTACTCTAACATCCCTTATGATAATATTATCGGTCTTTGGGATGCTAGTCCTCGCCTCTAGCAGTAAGTGCCGCGCATCAGAAGGTCGGAACTTTTGGTTTTTTAGATAAAGAAGATATCTTTCCAATATAGACATAGAAATGAAGATCTGCTATAAAATCATGAAGAATGCTCAGGCTCTGAAATTACTTGTATTTTCTCGTAAAAATTAGTATTTCGACGGCAGCTTCGAAAAGACAAATGGCGTATCAAAGGGTTGATCATTAGTCCACATAGTTGGCAATGTAATACAATCCAATAAGCTCAATTTGTGTTCCGCGATGAAGCTCCCCCAACCGTATAGTCTACGATCCCTTGAAAACCGTTTCATCGTATGACTGCCCATTAAGGCGAAACCCGAATCGGAAGACAAGAATTCATGGTGAATCAGGTTATTCATTACTGCTTCGGCAAGAACTTCTCCTTGTTCTGGAAGTCCCGAAATTAGGAACATCGGTTTTGATAGATTCATCCCTTCAAATTTGGCCTTGCAGGCATCGCCACTTACTATCTCGAAATCGACTCCGGTCGAGCTAATTATTCGCTGTTGGAGGCCTACAAGATTGGCATCCAATTCAACGCTTATCCCGCGCAATCCGACAATCGCTGCGCAATACGGGACTCGTGCGTCTCCTGATCCTATGTCGACTATTTCGTTAAATCCCAATGACTTTACTCTAATACAAATGATTAACGAAGAGATCAGCCACGTGGGGTAAAAAGGTTGATAACAAGCATCGTATTTCTTACTGCTTAACCAGTAGTCTATGACTTCACACGAAAAGACCCTGCACCTGCAGTTCTGAATATTAATTTCTTTATAACCATGGAAAATTGGATTATGGCCGGCAAATTCATTGAGCTTTGAGATGGGGAAGTCGTCCCTTATATCCAAGCATAAGCAATCCAAGGGCAAGATTTCATAAGGAGAGCCCTTAAAATCACTTCTGTTAGTGTATACATTCTTGAGCTCTGTAACCAGGCTAGCCAGATGATGTGGGTGCAATAGGCAGTCAATACACCGACTCGGCGCTAGGACGGAGAGATCTACGGTACGATCTGTGCCCGCAATTTATGCATCGGTAGGCAGTTTTCCTTTTGTATGTTATAATTGCATCTTCGTCAACGATCAAAACATGATCAGACTTAGACATGCAGCGATCACAGAATCTCCTCTCAGTTTCCATAATTAGAAATTATAATTACTGGGAGACCATGACAAAAATATGAATGTATGTCTGATCGAATGCTATGAAGCGGCTCTCTGTGTATAAAAACCATTAGCATCCTTAAAGCTCACCTATCTTTGAGGAGAAGAGGAAGCTCTGCAGGTGTTCTTGCCACAGGAATGCCTAATCGGCTGAAGTTTTCAAATTTGGATTCCGCTGAACCGTACTTACCGTACACTATCGCCCCTGCATGACCCATCTTCTTCTCCTTCGGAGCAGATCTACCAGCTATATATGCAACCATATGACTTGTTATGCCATTATCTTCTAGAAAGCTCACAAATTTTTCTTCCGCGTCTCCGCCAATTTCGCCTACAATCACTATGGGATCATTGCTATCAGCAATCTTTACCATTTGAATTGCTTCAATTAGACTGGTACCATTAATCGGATCGCCGCCTATTCCAAGGCAGATTTTCTGTCCAAAACCATTCTTTGACAAATTGAAAGCTACCTCATACATAAGGGTTCCACTTCTTGAGAAAACGATCGTTTTACCTGGAGTATAAGGATCGGCGGGCATTATCCCTAGTTTGATCGCTCCCGGAACAATGATTCCCGGGGTGTTTGGACCGACAATTCTCGCTCCTCTTTCCTTAGCATACTGGATTACTTTCATAGAATCTCTTATAGGTACATGCTCCGGGATTGCTACAATTAGTTTGATTCCACTTTCCAAGGATTCCAATGCCGCGCTCAGGAAGTGAGCAGCAGGGACAAATACTACAGATATTTTTGCATTAGTATTTGAGACTGCTTCACTCACGTTATTATATATAGGAACGCCGTCGAATGTTTGACCCCCTTTTCCAGGCGTTACTCCAGCCACAATATTGGTACCGTACGCTCGCATTAACCTAGTGTGAACAGATCCAAAACTACCTGTCACCCCTTGCACTATGACAGGTTGTCTAGTATAGTCTGAATCTCTGATGTTTCCAACAAGAATCTTCATCAAGTCGTAGTCATATGTTTGGCTGGTCATAGCATTGCCTCTCGTTCCTGAGACTTTATTCCCTGCACAGCAGCACGGATTGCATCTTCGATTCTATCAAACAAATGAGCCTTTGAGCCAACGAGTATTTCCTTTGCCTTATCGGATTCCGCTCCTGAAATTCTGGCGAATAAGGGTACCGTTATCAGGTTATTTGAATATGCCCTTCGAATACCTTGAGCAACAAGATCTGTACGGACAATGCCTCCGAATAGATTAACGACAATTGCTTGAACAGTGTTAACTCTACTAATAACCGTAAGTGCTTGATAGATCGTCTCCGACGTTGCAGTGCCTCCAAAATCCAGGAAAGCACCGGCATTCCCTCCTGCATCAGAAACCATATCAAGCGTCGACATAACCAATCCTGCACCATTACCAATAATTGCGATATTTCCAGGAAGTTGTACAAATGAAAATCCATTCTTCTTAGCAAGGGATTCCAACTCTGATGGTTCTTCATATTTGCTCAATTCAGGGTGACGAAACAAAGCGTTATCATCAATGATCACCTTAGAATCCAAGGCTACAATTGAACCGTCATTTAAAAGGGCGGCTGGGTTTACTTCAACTAATTCAGCTTCCTTCTCAGAAAGTAGCCAATAAAGACTCCGGACAAATTCAACAAATTTTTGACGATTCCCGCTATCTAGACCAGCCAACCCGGCAATTTTTGTGGCAATATCTTCAATATCATCTGTGGGAGTAATATCCCAAATAAATCGATTTTCTGCGGATTCTATGTCCATTCCTCCTGCGGCCGACGCGATCAGGGAAAAACACCTGGCACTGCGATTGAGGAACAACGATACATACAACTCTTTCGAAATGTTCATGCCTTCTTCAAGCAAAATGCCTCTTGGGGACTCTCCTGCAATTTTCTTGTTTTGAAGAGCAATAAATTGAGTTTCAACTTCCTGCATATTTTGGCATTTCTTGATGGCGCCCGCCTTTCCTCTACCTCCAACGGGGACTTGTGATTTTAATACTATTGGAAATGCAAGTTCATTGTCCAGAAGCGAACGAGCTTCTTCTAGCGAAAAAACCAAGCGGGCTTTGGGAACAGGGATCCCAAATTCCTTAAAGAGCTCTTTTCCTTGATACTCTAGTAGCCTCATCCCTGGGAGAAAAAATAATCAGCTTATTTATAATCCTATTCAATTTTATTATTAATCACTCTAATAATATAAAAGAACTACAAACTGGTCAGATTTCGATTATAACTGTCCTAAATAGCAAGGGCCAGTTTTAAAATTTATATATGTAATGTATAAAAATTGAAAATATGGTAGAGAAAATGACTGCTGTTTGGCTAATCATATTGACAATCATAGTATGTGGTGCCGTCCCTACTCTAATGATATTTCTCACAACCATACCTAGTTCGGAAATGTCAATCTATTCTTATTCAGCTTCAAGTGTCGGGCCAGAGGTCAATCTTCGATTAGTGTATTAATTGATCTAGCGTTTCTTATTTTTGGAACGAAAATCGACATGTCTGGTATAATATTGTGAATGTGGAAATAACTTCCAAATGTATTTATCTACGAAGGGAGTAGTTTAGTTAAATGGGCAATTTCCTTCGGAGGAGGACGCCTAATAAGGACCAAAGTGAAGTCTCTGCTCGCTCTAGCGAGGAGGAGCAGCTAGATATTAGAGACATTCAAAAGATTGACCAATACAAGAAAGGAATTTCGCATATGTCTGACGACAAAATGGAAGATGCAATTCGAGATTTTGATTTGGCTTTACGTTTGGACCCGAGTTACGTTGACGCGTGGATAAAAAAAGGTTATGCTCATTTTCATTTAGACGAGTTTACCACAGCCATTTCGTGTTACGATAAAGCTCTTGAAATTGATATTAACAATGCAGAAGCTTGGAACCTAAAGGGACTAGGGTTCTATCGGTTGAAAAATTATGAGAAAGCCATACAAGCCTGTGAAAATGCTATAGATTTTAATCCAAACGACGGTATGGCTTGGTATAATTTGGCTTGTTATCTAGTTCTCAGCGGAAACGTCTCGGACGGATTGGAGGCCCTCAAACGTTCCATTGAAATCGATATCTCCTTCGCAAGAAAGGCCGTTCGTGATAGAGATTTTGAATACGCGAGAGCCGAAGAAGGGTTTAGGCGTATTGTCGAAGTTGTAGTCCTAGAAGCTATTAGACAAGGCTACAATTATCCCGGAAAAATAGTTTGGATTACTTCTATGGATAAAGATGAAGTTGAATTTGCTCTCTCTAGGTTGGCGATGAAGGGGTTAGTAGTACGGAGGGAACAAAGATATGGTTATTATCCATTTGGTAGAAAGGAAGAATACTACGAGTTAGCGAAGACTATCGCAGAAAGGGTAGGAAGTGCTAAACGAACAGGGTTTCTACATAGAACTAAAACCGTTTCAGCGCCGCTCCAGCAGTTGCGAGATATAAGTGAAATACTTGGGAATGCCCGGACAGCGATTGAAAAAGGAGATTTGGACACGACGACCAATTATTTTGAATTACTAATAAATCCGAACAAACACGGGGCAGCTATGATCGAACAATTTTTTGACGATCACCGTGATCTTAGGCTGTATCAAATAAGGCTGAGAGACAGAGGCCTTGAATATCTTAACTCCCATAAAGTGGAATTATTAAACCTAGTGGAAAATCTAGATGCGAAGATCCGTGCAGGTCCAGTTTCGAGTTCGCAGACCAATGGTCATTAGATATGCAGCGAGGCTTTAAAATAGGACCTAGCAAGTAAGTATTGAATTTGTAGAATTTGTAGTTAGACGAGAGTAAGTAATATATTTACATGTACAAAGTACGGTTGTTGGTATGGCAAGGATATTTTCGGAAGCAAGCGAAAGCGAAATCACGCGAACAATAGCTTCAATGTTTAATGACACGCTGCAGGAATATACTCAGTCGGACGTAATTGTGATTGGTGCTGGCCCAGCCGGTTTGACGGCTGCCAGAGAGCTAGCTAATAATGGGATAAGAACATTGGTGGTTGAACAGAACAACTACCTTGGTGGCGGTTATTGGGTTGGAGGTTATATGATGAATCCTGTTACGGTTAGAGCACCGGCTCAAATGGTTTGGGACGAATTAGGAGTTCGCTATAAGAAGATAACTAGCGGCTTATACGCAACTTGGGGTCCAGAGGCATGTTCAAAGCTCATTGCAGCGACGTGTGATGCAGGAGTTCGTTTCTTACAACTAACAAAATTTGATGATTTGGTTCTTAAGAACAAGCAGGTAGCTGGTGTTGTTGTAAATTGGATGCCCGTTTCCGCACTTCCAAGAAATATCACATGTGTGGACCCTGTTGCACTAGAAAGCAAAATCGTAGTTGACGCTTCTGGACACGATTCCGTTGCAGTTAAAAGGTTGATGCAGAGAGGTCTAGTTGATTGGAAAGGAATGGACCCTATGTGGGTAGATGGAGAAGATGCAGTAGTCGAGAATACCACTGAAATATTTCCAGGACTAGTGGCGACAGGGATGTGTGTGACAGAGACATTTGGTCTGCCTAGAATGGGACCGACTTTTGGTTCTATGCTTCTATCTGGAAAGAAGGTTGCAGAAATCGTAATGGACAAGCTAAAAGGGGTCTCAGAATTTCCGAAGGTTAAGGTAAAAAACGCAAGAAAGTAGATGCAGGACTAATATAAGAGCTCATTCCGTTAATTCGGTAAATGGCCTTGTACTTTGGCATAGCGATAGTCTATCCATTATTATTTCGCAATCGTCAGTCGGTTCTCCACCCATTTGGTAATGCTCTCCAATTCCAAGCCAATTGAACAATTAACCTGATTGCGCTAAAACAAAAATTGATATAACCTGCTGTTAACCTCAAATAATGTTTGACTCGTTCCCTAGCCTCATTGGGGACTCTTGAATCAAGGCAGACGCTGTTCTGTCAATATGAACTAATTGGTTTTTTATCGTTTCAACTGTGTATGACATCCCCAGTCGTCGCCCCAATATCGCGCACAATAACGCTTCCGAACGAATTATTAACAGGGCGGTGCTCCTAAGATCCTAAAAATCTATGTCCATTGATCCTCGCAGGAGCGAAAGCATCCCTTCCCAAAAACCAGACAGATACGAAGTGATAATCATAGGATCCGGACCAGCAGGTTATACGGCAGGAGTATATACTTCTAGAGCTAAATTGAATACCCTTCTAATCTCGGGATCTCTCCCCGGAGGACAGCTAATGACTACAAGTGAAGTGGAAAATTATCCCGGATTTCCAAATGGAATCTTTGGCCCTGAATTAATGATGAACATGCGCCAGCAGGCAGAAAGATTTGGGACTAAACTTTTAGATGATGAAGTAGTAGAGGTCGATTTCAAGAAGAGGCCTTTCGGAATCAAGACTCATGGCCAGGAGTTTCGTTCCGAGTCAGTTGTAATATGTACTGGTGCGTCACCGCGAAAGCTGGGCTTAAAGGCTGAGCAGGAGTTTGCAGGAAAAGGCATATCTTACTGCGCAACATGTGATGGACCGTTTTTCAAAGGAGAAGATATTGCGGTCGTAGGAGGGGGAGATACCGCCATTGAAGAAGCAACCTTCCTCACAAAATTTGGAAAATCAGTGAAAATAATACATAGGAAGGATTTCCTGAGAGCAAGCAAGATTCTCCAAGAAAAAGCCTTTGAAAACCCCAAGATTGATTTTGTTTGGGATCATGTGGTATCCGATATCAGCGGCAATAAGAAGATCAACAGTATCTCGGTGAAAAATCTTAGAACTGGGGAGGAAAGGAGCATAGCTGTCGGCGGCCTTTTTGTTGCGATAGGCCACGAGCCAAACACATCTATATTTAGGGGCCAACTCGAGCTCGATGAGAGAGGTTACATCGTGCTAACTAAGAATACTAGAACAAGTGTTGATGGAGTATTCGCAGCAGGTGATGTTCACGATTACAGATACCGTCAGGCCGTCACAGCTGGAGGATTTGGCTGCATGGCGGCGCTAGACGTCGAAAAGTGGCTAGTTGAGATCCGAGGAACGGGACTATAGTATTCACCGTTCACCTTTCCTTATGGCGTTTTCTTCGACACTAATCGACATCCATCGCCAGTGAAGGAAGATGTTCTGACTCTGACAATATTTTGGCAATCTGGCTCTCATCGAACAATTTCAATTGTTGATAAAGAGTCTTAAATTTCCTACCATCGTCTGCAAAAATGCCTACAATAGAACCTCTGCCTTTCATCCCTGTTGAAATCTTTATCATGGCTGACATCACAGCGCCGGTGGAGGGCCCGACAAACAACTTTTCTTTTTCGACCAATTCTTTTACCTTCAAAAATGATTCATCGTTAGTGGCCGTAAACCATTCATCAGCTACACCTTTTCTTCTAAGGAAGAGATCTGGCATAGCGGATTCTTCGAAATTCCTTAAACCTTGTAACAAATGGTTTCTTTGTGCTTGTACCGCTATGACGCGTATATGTGGATTTTTCTCCTTGAGAAATGTCGCCGTGCCAGTGATTGTTCCCCCTGTTCCGCACCCTGTAACAAAATGGGTAACACTACCGTCGGTTTGCTCCCATATCTCAGGCCCTGTTGTCTCATAATGAGACAAGAAATTGGCATCGTTTTCATATTGATTGGGCATGTAATACAGATCAGGCCTAGGCTTAGAGATGGCCCTCGCAAGAGCTATACTCTGATCAGTACCTGCTCCTACCCTTGGGCAAAGATCATCCGTAGTTTCATGTAAAGTGGCTCCCAGTTTTCTCAAAAGTGATTTGGTTTCTTGACTGACTTTTTCAGGAATGACTATCTCAACCCGGTAGCCTAGAGCAGTGGCAATCCCTGCCAGGGCTATTCCAGTATTGCCTGAACTAGGCTCGATAATGATACTAGAATCTTTTCTAAGTAATCCTCTCCTTTCACCGTCCTTGATCATCCAATACGCTGGTCTATCCTTTACTGACCCAAACGGGTTGTACCATTCTAGTTTGGCATAGAATTTTATATATTTGGTTGAAAAAGAAGAAAGTTCTACGAGCGGAGTGTTCCCAATACGTTCAGCAGCTTTTGCTTGAGCTAATGTGGCCATACTTTTACTTTCCTTTTTTTATCATAAATTCCAGATCTGGTTTGATCAGGTTTACTGAAAGCAACTCGTGACCATTCCTGTTAACCCATCTTGAAATGTCTTCTTCCGAAGCAGGATCATCCGCGATTACTTTAATTATCTCCCCTTTGGCAAGTCGCTCCATTTCTATTTTGGTTCTGAACACTGGCTCAGGGCAATATAACCCCCTTACATCAAGTGTTTTTGTCGGAGCAATGTCACTTTTGGCACTCAAGGAATAAACTAATTTTGAGTTCTCAAGATATTAAATGTTTAGAAACATTCTGACAAGCGTGGGAATATTCTACCGAAAAAGGTCATGATCACTGTCCCTCACTAGCGACTGGGCGGAACCGGTCTCCGTCGAAGAAAATTCATAGCCTCTTATAACGGCAATAGGCACCTTTTCAGTCTTGCCCATTACGAGTTCTGCGGCTGACGCTAGTTCATCAGCGATTGCAATTTCCGTAATCCGAAGCATATTGCCGTACATATCGGTTCGGCCGATGTAGCTCTTTATTGAATCTATACCTGACACCCCAATTGCAACGTTGGTCTGTCCCAGTCTAAAAGGCCGTCCAAATGTATCGGACACCACAACGGCAATATTCATGCCGAACGTCTTACCGATTGCATCTCTTATTCGCTTCGCAGAGAGGTCTGGATCAACGGGTAGCAGTGATACAAAAGCGTCTTCAGGACTACCTACATTACTTTGATCTATTCCTGAGTTTGCACAAATAAAGCCGTGCCTTGTTTCGGTGATTATCAAATTTTTTGAATACCTAATCAAATTCCTCGACTCCTTAAGAATTAATTCCACAATTCTAGGGTCCTTCTTTGTCTGTTTGGCCAATTCCAAAGCGCGCTTCGACGGTTTCACTTTAGAAAGGTCTAAGATGCGGCCCTCAGATTTTGAAATAATTTTTTGAGTGACTACTACCACGTCATGATTCTTTAACGATGTTCGATTTGCCTTGATTGCACGCATTATTAATCTGCCAATATCATCACCTCTTGCTACGTCTCTTTCTAGGCCTATTGGTATGATTTGCAGCCGTTGAATCGACAATTAGATAATCTCTGAAATCTAAACATTAGCTAAAACGGCCTTTCCGAACCGTTTTTCAAGTAAATTTAATAGAAGCGATAAATCGCGAATCTCAATTACCGCATCAGCACTTTCTCTTATTTTATCTACTGGGCAAAATCCCACCGAGAAACCTGCGAGGTCAAAGAGTTTCAGATCGTTTGCCCCGTCAACGACGACAACAGTATCCTCCTTTCTAACTCCCCACTTTAGCAACACATCATTTATCGCAGCTGCTTTATTAGAAGTAACGCTGACGACAACATCATGCAAGAGCCCATTATAAAATATGAGTTCATTAGAAAATATTCTATCTAGACCCAACATTTCTTTCAATCTATCCGTGATCATAGTAAACCCCCCGGAGACCGCGATCAATTTCCAGCCAGACCGCTTTAAGGCCTGACATAATTCTACCGCGCCAGGCATAATCTGCAGATTCTCGCCTATCTTCTTGGCATCATCATATCGAATCCCTCTTAACGCATGAACCCGCTTTATGAGTCCTTCCTCCCAATTAATTTCGCCTCGTATTCCCTGTTTGGTAATGTCCCAAATCTCCTTCTCCTTTTCTGGGCCCATAACCTGAGCCAGAGCTGGGAGATACTCTGCGTTCAGAAGAACTCCTTCGACGTCAAAGACGACAAGCATCTTGTGAATATTATTCAGACCTCTAATTTTACTATATATTAACTTTGTTTAGAAAGAATAATAATTAAGGGATCTCTGCTTCCATGTTGTAATATTATTGAATTGCTCTTTTAAACAATAATTGTTCTTTGCCTTTGGAGGAAAAGCATTATATCATCAAATTACCGAAGGAAGTATGCATGAATGATGAAGCGACGATTGAGACTAAATTCCTGGTTCCTGTAAAAGAAGTAGAAAAACAGGTGAAGTTATCTGATGATTCAAAAAATGAACTCAAGAGTATCGGAATGATGGACGATAAAGGAAAGTTGAAATTGAAAGGTGTTAGTCCGCGTATGCTGAGGCGTATGAAACTCGAAGCAGTAGACTGTCCCGTATTGCAAACTGAAGTTGGATTTATCCAATGTTATGTGTGTAAGAATTTTCACAGTAGAATATCAGGGCAGGTCTACTGCAGAGGGGAGCCTTTATAGGTCGCCAAAACTTCATAAATCGATGCTGATCTGCCTTTCATAATTGAAGATTCAAAAAGAATACGGAATTACAGTGAAGAAAGTCGACAATTTAAGCGATTGGTATAGCCAAGTTTTATTAAAAACAGATCTTATTGACTACGGACCCTCTAAAGGGTTTATTGCGCTGAAGCCATATGGATATTCAATTTGGGAATCAATTAAACAGATCGTTGACAGCCGTCTACGGGATTCAGGTCACCAAAACGCATACCTTCCAACTGTTATCCCTGAAAGTTTGCTAAAAAAGGAAGAGGTTCACTTCTCAGGGTTCAATTCAGAAGTATTTTGGATAACGAAAGCAGGAGATAATCCCCTTCAAGAAAAGCTTGCCTTGCGTCCAACTTCGGAGGCAATGGCCTATTATTTATTCTCTAAATGGGTTGAAAGTTATAAGGACCTTCCCATGAAACTTAATTTTTGGAATTCGGCAATGAGGGCTGAAATCAAATCCACAAAGCCATTTGTTCGAAACTCTGAATTTCTTTGGCAGGAAGGTCATACAGTTCATGCTAATAGCAGGGAGGCAGAAGATGAGGTCAGATTTATACTTGATCTATATGAGAGAGTTTTGGCAGATTATTTGGCCATACCTGTTTTAAAGGGAACTAAAACAAGGAAGGAAAAATTTGTCGGGGCGGTCGCAACTACTACGCTCGAAGGAATAATGCCCGATGGGAAAGCATTACAATTGGCAACATCCCATAATCTCGGCCAGAATTTTGCAATCCCATTTGAAATAAAGTTTCTTGGTAGCGACAACCAAGAACATTTCGCTTGGCAAACTTCGTGGGGAATATCTTGGCGATTGATAGGGGCTTTTATTATGATACACGGAGATGATCGGGGCCTAGTATTGCCTCCAAAGATTGCTCCTATTCAAGTGGTCTTGGTTCCAATCTATAAGAAGGACCAGTCTAATCAGACTGTTATATCTAAGTCGAATGAACTCGCTTCAGAATTGACGAAGGCAGGAATAAGGGTGCATGTGGATACTCGGGATGAATTCACAGCGGGATGGAAATATAATGAATGGGAGAAAAAAGGTGTGCCCATAAGAATTAACATGGGACCTAATGAGATAGCAAAAGGTGAACTTGAAGTCGTTAGACGAGATACTCTGGAGAAGCAGATAGTTCCAGAGATCAGTTTGGCTAAAAGCGTGACAGAATTATTGGATCTTGTTCATACTTGTCTTTTCAAGAAGGCTAGCGATGCCCTTCGGAGTAGCATGGTGAATGCAAACACCTTTTACCAACTTAAGGAAATGATACAGAAACAAGTAGGCTTTGTTTATGCAGGGTGGTGTGGTGACGAAAACTGTGAGATTTCGATTAAGGAAGAAACGGGAGCGGACATAAGGCTCATACCTTTTGAAAGCACTAATAAAAAGGATTCCGCAGTCCAATGTATATATTGCGGTAAAGCTGCAGAAACAATTCCAATATTTGCCAAAGCCTACTGAATTCAATGGTTACCCATAAAATCCTATCCTGTTTGCTTTTGGAACGTTATAATTTAGAATTTCTGAAGACAACTAGTAGATATATAGGTCGTTAGCAGCATGTATTGCGGTTGACAACATTAGATTGGCTATTTACGCTCTTTGATAGTTTTGGATATTTAGGTGTTTTCACAGCAAGCTTTGTTGGGAGTATTATAGTATTTGTTCCTGTGCCATATTTTCCCGTTTTGGTAGCAGCCGCACTAAGTAAGCAATTAGATCCGAACTTAATTTCTCTGGTCAGCGCAGCTGGGGTGTTACTGGCAAAGATGATAATATTTTATGCAAGTTATTATGGTCGGAACGTTCTGAGTGACAAGACCAAACAAAGAATGTTTCCGCTGCAGAAGGTTCTTCGAAGATATGGAGGTTTGGGCGCATTTATAGCTGCATTAACACCCATACCAGACGATGTCGTATACATCCCTCTTGGGCTGGCAAGGTACAGTCCATGGAAATTTGCTATTGCTACCTTTGCTGGCAAATTTATACTTAATGAAATAATTGTTTGGAGTGCAGTAATCTTAGGAAGGCCATTTTTTGACTCATTTATCTCCATGGATCTTGATCCTCTATACCTTACGCTTGGCATTATTGCAAGTGTAGTTGTATTGGGTATCATTGTATTCCTCTACATTCGTTTGGACTGGGAGAAAGTAATTGGAAAGTGGTTTCCTTGGGCAGTTGACAGGTCCGATCAATGATGATGTTTCTAATCAGTCAAGGTCGAGTTAGATTAAGTACTGTGGACTAAACAGAATTTGATCCGGGCTGATAAAATACTGAAAGTAGATCTAAAATAGTTAGTCAGAGCCTTGAATACAACTCAGGTTTAGTACTACCATGTAAAGTTTCATGTGTTAGGTCCCTTCCGTTGCCTGAATCTCTGGTTCAACTTATCACCGATGTGTAGTCAAGACAAGTGAATTGGCTCAATAACTTTATAACTGATACAGCGGATTTAAAATAGATGCAATCAAAGTCTCATCTGTATAGCCTGTATCTGGCTGCCAAGGTTTACATTTACAAACTAATCAGAAGTAGGAAGAATAAACGGGAAAACGAAATATCAGCCTGAATTGAAATATCACTGAATCAAAGTCGCAGAGAGGGTAGCTTATGGTGTTGGCAAGTTGCGAACAATTGATATTTTGAAGTCTGCCGCTTCTGCGGTATTTAAGGAGACAAGAAATCTTATCGGTAGGCCGGAGAGTGCCGTGACTTTCGGTAGAGGCGCAGGAGGAGATCTGTCATCGAAAATTGATTTGGTAGCGGAGAATGCTGTACTTCAAACTATTGGGATGCTTGAGTTTAAGCCGACAGTGATTGGAGAGGAATGCGGTACAATTGAAGGTGGCGATGGTTACCTAGTCATGGATGCCATAGATGGAACGACTAATGCCACGCGCGGGATCCCATTTTCGTGCTGCTCGCTAGCATATGCAACTCATAGGAGCCTTAGTTCAGTGCATGATGCTGTCATAGTTGATTTGAATACAGGAGATGTCTATGAATCTTCTTTAAATGAGGGAGCGTTGATGAATGGAGTTAGACTAAACATTAATGACAGCGGCACTCTCGGACGGGTCAAAACCCAGAATGAACTTGTAGTAGGAATTAACATTTCAGGTATGGACACTGACAGCATCGAGCAAGTGACCCCTATCATCTCGAAATGTTTACATGTTAGACATTTGGGCGCAAACGCACTTGAATTGTGTTTTTTTGCTAGAGGGCTAATCGATATGTATATCGACCTTCGCGGCAAAATTAGAGTTACAGATTTAGCTGCTGGCTATTTAATTACGAAACAGGCTGGTGGGATGCTATTTGACCCTCGTGGCGAATATCTTGACTCAGATTTGTCACTGCATAATAGAATATCATTTATTGCCTCTAAGAATAGAGAATTTTTACAACTCGTACAAGCGTGCTAGCACGAGTATTCAGCGCCCGGGCCGGGATTCGAACCCGGGTCGAAGGAGTGACAGTCCCCCATACTAGACCGGACTTTACAGAGCTTATGAACAGAGCTCTTCTATACTACCCGGGCGCGCAAACTCAAGCAGTGAAATCTAAATACTAATTAAAAATGTTTTGTTTGCTGATTCGTAAGATGGAAATGAATTCAGGCTATTCGCTTTATGCCATTAAGGATACTCAAATTGCTTGTACTTATTACTATATGATTAAATTAAAGCCACACAAAGCCTATCTGTAATGTGGGGCCCGTAGCTCAGCCAGGTAGAGTACCGGACTTTTAACACATGAAAGAAATCCGGCTGTCTCGGGTTCGAATCCCGACGGGCCCGCATTAAAAGGTGTTCATGATCCATGAGCACTGGTTAATCCTAAACTTGTAGATATATGGAAATATTATATCAATTATCTGATTGGCATAACGGATTCAGGTACCTACTTTAGATTTTGCGTGGAACTACTCATACTTGTGCCAGAAGCAGATTTGTTCGTGATAATAGGTAATACCTATTTTGACTAGTGTGAAAATGAGAAATTACTAGGGCATTGAACGCATAAATGATGGCAGCTGCTGCGTTTCAGTACAATTGGTTGCAATTTCAACGTAGGAGACGGAACTTGCTTGTCACATTTGTAAATTGCTTTAATTGTTGCGGCGTTTTTCATTTCTTCTTCTACTGATTTCTTGTCTTATGCTTTATTTGATCTAGCGTCCTAGGCAACTTACTGACTACTTAAACTTCACTAATGCCGAAACGGTGCAAAAACTACAACTTAATTTGTTGATCTTGTCCCTGTCGCTGTTATAGATGGTGCGAGGTCTAATGAGTCTGAGGCTTGTGTTTGGTCCTACTCGTGAGAGCTATTATTTTTTGCTACATTCTACCGTCGTGGACGGACACCAGGGGACACCCTACGACCTGCTTCTCTACCATTGTTACGGTAACTGTTCTCACGTAGACTCGGCTTTCCTTTTCTATTATGCCACTTTTCCAGGCGTATAACAAGAGCAACGTATAGTATTATCCAGGGAATAAATATTATTTCACCGACTACAGAATGGAACTGTTCCCAACTACTCAAGTCTGAGTTCGGATCTAATGCATAAAGAGAAAGTAACGTAATTCGAATTGCGTTCACAACAGAAGTCAATAATACTCCTGAAGCTAGATAGATTAGCGTTCTCTTCCCTGGGATATTAGTCTTAAGAAAAAAGGCGAACATTACGAGGCCGAAGATAACAATACTGTGAACGCCTGCAGAAGGCCAATAGACCTTCATCACAAATGGCCCCTCCGCGGTATATAGTACTAACGTGTTATTAAATATCTCTGATGCGGACTCCGGTTGATAATTCATTATATTGATGATTAAATCGAGAATTGCTGCGTTTAGATTTAGGTAGGGAGGAACCAAAAATTGAAACACTCCCAACGTGTCATAAGGAAACACAGAATCAAGTAGCAAAATTGTAGCATAGCCAAATAAAAAAATTGAAGAAGCCCCTCCTATTATTATCCAGTCCTTCTTACCAAAGATGAAAATTAGGGCTAATGAAAAATAAATTGCAAGCACCAAATAATCCCACATTGAATTCCAGCTCTCATCTACTAGCACTCCAACCGCTCTTCCCATATTCGAGAGGATATTTGAAACACCAAAAGAGAGACCAAAGAAATATAGTACTATCAAAATCGCAATGATAATGAGCAACATAATTTCATGACATCTAATGATAGGCCGGGACCCTAAGACTTCAATTAATGTAAGAACGGTAGCAATCAAGAAACCTCCTCTCCCCGCGTTCCACGTGAATCCAAACGTGTCTGGATAAAGAAGATATGAAAACAGGACTGGCCAGAGAAATACAAATACAATTATAATCTGACTATATCTGTTAATAATACGCTTGCTATCCCAGACTTTTACCAGGTTGTACTTCATCTAAGAAGTAAATTAGATTAAACAGCGGATAAGGACTTTACTATAAAGAAATTTAGAGTATCTGCATTATTGGGGTCAGCACAAAGGTCGTATCATCCGAAGAATTCATGACCTATTCGTGAACCAGGCCTCTAGCAGCTCTTGAAATGATTCTAGCTATTCTCAACGGCTCAGGAATTTTTCCTTGAACAATAAAACTATTCAACATATGAACCGTTTGGTCTGGACCTATTCCCCAACTTCGAATGTACACCGCCATTCCAGTTTTCAATGTGATATGTTCTCGATTTCCCAATTTTCTATACGCTTCGACTCGTTTATCTGCTTCGGATTTGTCGAAATTATCAAAAAATCTATCCTCAATGCCCGGTGAATCATGGTATGTTACGCCAATTACGGGTATCCCGGTTGTTTCAAGTATTTTTTCGCCGGCGACGACATTGTATAGACTTATTATCAAGCCATTGATCATTATGCAATTGACATCATTCCGATCCAGTTTCTTAAACATTGATATAATTTGCGTTGTGGCGTCATCTCCCCCAACCAATGTCCTTCCTAGGACAACTCCATCCACTAGCATGTCACGACGTAGAACAACGCCACCAAGGGTTGAAAATTTCGAATTCTTTGCAAAGCTCTCCGCAATCCCAAACACACGGACTCCTTTTTTTTCAGGATGGATTCTTTTTTGACCTTTTTCGTCGAATTCCAACTCTCCTTCTATTCGTTATCAAGCCCCCCCATATTAATAGAATCCTTTGTCCAATTGAACCATCTTTTAATCCTGTGCAAGGCCATATTTCATTGGAAAGGGTGCATAGTGGATATACTACGGCACCACAGTACTGCTATGGCAGTGGGATTAGCAAGTGGTATACACAGCTAGGAGTACACACGCCAACACAACTATAAGCACTATTCTACTGAATTAGATACTCCCTACTGAATCATCCATAATACCAGCGATTAAATAAATCTCTGGAGGTACTCAAATGCCTTGCGAGCAGCTTCTACAGGATTGTCCTGATACGTGTACAGTTCAACTGTTATGAAGCCTCGATATCCAACCGATTTTGTTGCATCAAAAATATCCTTAAAGTTGATGGATCCAGTCCCGGGCAATAAGTGGTTGTGCACCCTATCTCTAGAAATGTCTGCTAGGTGAAAGTGTCCTATATAGTCAGAAAGTTGATACACAACTTCAGCAGGGTCTTCTCCCACACAAAAAAAATGTCCCAGATCACAATTTATTCCTATACTATTAGAATTAAAACATTTCAGAAATTCTGTAATTTGTGATGAATTTTCTATTATTAGCCCGGGTTCCGGTTCAACTAGAATTTTTACCTTTTCGGCTTCTGCAATTTTTACAACCTCCTCAATGTTTTTTGTGAAAAGCTTCAATAAATCTATTTCAGAACATGAATGAAGACGCGGCGGACCACCCCCCTCCGTCGAGATGTTTTCTGCTCCAAGGAACCTAGCCGCTTTCAAGCAATCGATCGTATGCGCTATACGGATGTCTGTAGAATGCCTATCCACTTCTATCCAAGAAGGATGGTATACATCGTCGATTGCATAGAGTGTAAATGCATTCAAGTTAGAGACGTTTAGGCCATGTTTTTTCAAAAGGTTATTCAACTGTGATAGGCGCTGCTTTGAGAGCAGAGGAGGAAATAAATGTGGAACATCACACAGAATTTCAACCCCTCCGTACCCTATAGCTCCTATCTCCTTTATAGAATCTTCAAGTGAATACCGCTTGAAGGCATTCGTACTAAATGCTAATTTCATGTGCAAATCTTCACCTTGCTTAATAAATTTCTTTATGGCCAGGGTTGGCACAGTGTATCTTGTCTCTTCTTGACGGTTAGAGATAGCCTAATGAAGCGCATCACAAAAATATCCGTTCGCATTTAATGTAGAAATCATAGGGATGACAGAGTGGATCTGGAAATTGACAGCAGCAAGTTAAACCTCGATATTGCAGGCATCTCTCTGAGGAATCCTGGAATTCTTGCATCAGGATTCCTTGGGATATCTCAAGCTATCTTCGAGCGAATTTATGGTGAAGGAGCTGGGGCAGTTGTTAGCAAATCGATTAGTAGGTATCCAATGGAGGGTTACACAAATCCCACTGTGGTAGTCTTGGAGAACAAGAGTTATATTAACGCGGTAGGGCTTTCCAATCCAGGATGCGAGTCATTTTACGAGGAAGTAAGGACAAATGACAAGGTTCCTCTAATAGTGAGCTTAGTGGGATCAGATCCATCAGATTTTGAAGTCATGACAAGAAAATTAGATAGGTCAAAAATTATTGGATTTGAAATAAATCTGTCATGCCCACACGTTCAGAAACTAGGAATGGAAGTTGGCGACGACCCGCAAATGGTGAAATCAATAGTTGAAACTACTAAATCCAACACGACTAAGCCAGTTTTCGTAAAGGTAGGAGTTGGAAGTACAAATATAATTGATATCTCTCAAGCGGCTATCGATGCAGGGGCAGATGGGATAACAGCAATCAATACTATAAGAGCTATGAAAATTAGCATTGATAATTTTAATCCTATTCTTAGCAATAAGGTTGGGGGGTTGTCAGGCACTTCCATTAAACCAATCGCTATCAGATGTGTTTACGAACTCTCAAAGAAATTTAATGTACCTATCATTGGGTGTGGCGGAGTTTCTAACTGGGCTGACGCTGTAGAGTTCATGATTGCTGGTGCGGCATCATTTCAGGTTGGAACAGCAATAGGTTTTGATGGTATGAGTATTTTTAATTCCATAAATATGGGGATAGTCAAATATTTGGAGAGGAAGGGCTATCAGAGTGTGATGGAACTAATTGGAAGATCGCACAAATACTGATATTCTTAGGTCTGTCCCAATAAAAAAAGTAATCGACGAGACGCCCACCATACGGACTATCATTTTTGAAGACGAATACAGCATTGCTTCAATGCCTGGACAATTCTTAATGGTGTGGATACCACAAATAGAAGAGCTACCGATGAGCATTGGGATAGAAAGCTTTGAGAATCGTAAATTTGCTGCTATTACTGTCAGAAAATACGGCATTGGATCAACAGCACTATACGATCGAAAAGTCGGAGAGCTTATTGGTATAAGAGGTCCATACGGAAATCATTTTTCCGTTCCTACGAATCTTAGCAACGCGTTAATAATAGGAGGAGGTACTGGGTTAGTGCCGCTTGTTAGGTTGTTTGGTGACCTCCTATACGATCGAGTCCCGACTTCCTTAATTATGGGGGCACGGACTAAAAATGAATTGCTATTCGAGAATAAAGTTAAAAAGTTACTAACGGACAAGAGCCCTAGAAATAGCCTTGCGTTTTCAACTGACGACGGAACTTCTGGCTTTAAAGGATCGGCCGTGGAGCTGGCCGAAACAATCATGATTTCCAAAAAATTTGAAATATTGTATACGTGCGGTCCTGAACTAATGATGAAAGGAGTCTATAAATTGGGAGAAAAATTTTTTGTTCCCATTGAGGCTAGTCTCGAGAGATACATGAAATGTGCTATCGGAATTTGCGGAAGTTGTTGTATTAACGATCGATTAGTATGTCAGGATGGAACAATATTTGAGTCGAGTAGCCTGAGGCAACTAACAGAATTTGGTGTAAGTTACAGGGACAAGAGCGGAAGACCATCATACTTCACCTCTGGGGGTTGACAAAGACTCACCTATATCTGCGCCTCTTGTTCATAGAGGAGCGGTCTTTCATCCTAGTCGTTGGAGGTACACCTCTCTGAAGTGAAAACCGATACAATTTACTCCCTGTAACTCTCTTACTTTGGATATTGTCCAAAAGCACTGAAGCGTATGGTGCATCAACTGGGCCAATGAGTTCAGTTACTCTGCCAACTTTTTTACCCGTCTTATCGAATAGATTTTCGCCAGATTTTAACACAATACCCCTGCTAATCTTCAATATCAGTCGACCACTCCTGGCAATATGAATCACTTCACCAGCTTCAATTGTTGTGGTCATCTCTTAGTAATGTTTCGCATACATTCTTTCAGACTTTGATACTCATCTCGCACTAGCCCTTATAAATTCTGACTCATAAGTTACCGTCCTTTCGATAACTTGGTTCGATTTTGTACTATCTTTTCTGCAAGAGTACTTAGGATGCTGGACTTTTTTAAATTTTCTTTTTTTTCCAGCATAACGTAGCCCGATCTTACATAGGGCCTTCTTGGGAACCTCGCAGTTTCGTTGGTATTGTCGTTGCTTACTGTAAACCCTGCAGATTTGGAGGCATCCACTAATTCCTGGATAAAAGGGTCAAAAATAGCCACATCCTTTGATACTTTCCTTCCCTTCCTTCGAGATAGATTACGATTAAAATAATCCGTCCATACAATAACATGGTCGTAGTCCTTCAAACCGATGTGCCTCTTTTGATACTAGATATTATTATATTTAAACTGAAATGACGAAACATAATAATTCGAAATAATCGCTGCTGAGGGAAGATGACATATCCAAATACATAGCAATCTCTCAGCATGTCATAAATATTTAATATGTCCTCTGATTCCTGTCTTCACTTATTGAAACAAGAGAATAGGAACGTCCTGATAATTGGTGGAGGAGGGAGAGAACATGCGCTAGGCTGGAAAATTTCTCAGAGTAAACTTGTCGAAAATGTCTTTTCTGCTCCAGGAAACGCCGGTACCATGAACAACGTTCCAATTCAACCTAACGATTTTGTGAATCTAGCCGCATTCGCGAGAAGGAAAAACTGCTTTACCATAGTTGGACCGGAAGCCCCTATCTCTTTAGGGATCGCAGACTATTTTTCGGCCCAAGATTTAGAGATATTTGGCCCCTCATCAAGAGCAGCTAAGATTGAAACAAGTAAATCATTTGCGAAGGACCTGTTGCAGTCAAGAGGAATTCCTACTCCTCGCTTTGCTACGTTCACGGACCACCAAGATGCAATGGACTACGTGTTAAATCAATCCGATGCTTTAGTTATAAAGGCTGATGGTTTAGCAGAAGGCAAAGGAGTGATTGTTTGCAAGAATCAGGACGAGGCTATCAATGCAATCGGAGAGATCATGATAAAGAGAATTTTTGGTGAAGCTGGGGATCGAATTGTGATCGAGGAAAGAATTAAGGGACAAGAACTTTCGCTTATCGTTCTTTCAGACGGATCTCACATTAAAGCATTTCCAACATGTAGGGACTACAAGAATATCGCCGATGGCGACATGGGTCCCAATACGGGAGGTATGGGCAGCTTTTCACCAGTTCCTTACGTTAGTCATGAATTGCAGCAACAAATAGTTGATGATATACTGGAACAGACTGTCTCGGTTATGAAATCTAATTCTTTGCCATTTACTGGCTTCCTCTATGCCGGCCTAATGATTGATGGGAATGGCAAAGCAAGTGTGTTGGAGTTCAATGCGAGAATGGGTGATCCAGAATGCCAATCCTTGATGGTAAGAATGGACTCTGATCTATTTGAATATCTATTGTTCGCGGAGGCTGGAAAATTAGCCGAGCTTCCTCCTCTGCAATGGAAGGAGCAGACTTCAATTTGCGTGGTGATGGCTGCAAGGGGATACCCGTCGAGGTTCCAAAAAGGTCAAATTATTCACGGCTTGAAAAATTCGTATCCGAAAGATGTTAACATATTTCACTCTGCAACTACTCAAGATGCATCGGGTCATGTAGTAACTAACGGTGGAAGAGTGCTTTCCGTAACATCAATTGGATCTAATTTAACGGAGGCCAGGCAACGGGTCTATGAGGCTGTCGACCAGATTACATGGGGTGAAAATGGTCAGTACTTTAGAAAGGATATTGGGAGGTATTCAATCTAGGTCGAACGATTGGAAGCCAGTCTCGGTCACAACGTGGTCAATCTTAATGTCGCAATTAGAATGGGGCAGAATTTGGTTTCTTTTAATTTGAAAATCAAATGCCACCCCGATTACTGTCATCATTCCTTTATTTCTAAGGAAATTATCATAGTATCCCATTCCATAACCTAGTCTATAACCGTGTAAATCGAATGCGATCCCTGGGACGATCAGAAGATCCATAGATTTAGAAAGGTCAATACCCGTTCGCTTTGGCTCTAGAATACCAAATTTTCCCTTAATAAAAGAGTTCATACTATATTCATCAATCTTATAGAACCTCATCGATGCTGAATCCATTACTCTTGGCACGGCGATAGTTTTCATATTTATAAGCCCTGTCTCAATAATCATCCGAGTCCTGACTTCTGAGCCGTGAGCTAGATACACTCCTAATACCTCGGATTGCTCGAAGAAGCGGCTCGTAATAAATATTTCCTGTATCTGCTTGCTCTTGTTGCGGATTTCTAGCTCAGATAATCTATTTCTTCGAGCTAAAATTTTGGACCTCAAGATTCTCTTATTATCAGCGATGGAAGAGTTCATTGATGCATCCAAATCTTTAATATGCTTGGAACATCATTTTATTGTCCTAATAGCATAGAAACGTTTCTCTTGACGATCTCGCCAAGGAAATCATCATTCAATTCGAAAATGTCCAAATGTTCTCCCTTCTCTCAGTTGATCCTATGAGGTGATCTGTACTGTCCTTCCAGAAATCTTAACCCTATTTTCTGTAACCATCTTAACTGCCTCCGGATAGATGAGGTGTTCATCCCACAGAATACGCTTCGATAGAGTCTCCTCGGTGTCATTGGGTAAAACAGGAGTGCTCTTTTGAACGATAATGGGCCCGGTGTCTAATCCTTTATCGACAAAATGAACGGTACAGCCGCTTACTTTTACTCCATACTCCAAGGCTTGGCGTTGAGCATGCAATCCTGGAAAAGAGGGAAGCAACGATGGATGGATATTTAGAATTCTATAGTTAAAGAGGCCGACGAATTCTGGACTCAGTAATCTCATAAAACCTGCCAAACACACGAGGCCATTTGTCGGAGTTATCCCATATCTCTGAAACAATGTCACTACATTTTTGTCGTATTTCCAGCCCTTAAGTTTATTATTATTTAGGACTTCGGTATTTACGCCAAACTTCTCCCTTGCAATAGCGAGGCCATGTGCTTCTGGCTGATTTGAAAGAACCAAAATGGGTTGCGCGTGAGGTAATCGTCCCTGTCGAATAGCAGTTAGGATGGCATCCATATTACTGCCTCGACCAGATATAAGAATGGCTACTTTCATTATTTAATTCAGATCAAGTTGCCTGTTAGCTGATATTTATCTAAATCGAGATAGGACCGGAGAGATAGGATAAGATAGAGAACATAATTACAAGTATCAACATTAAAATACTTCGGCGAAGAATGGGTCAAGGCCTCTAGATTGAGAATTCAAGTTGAATTTAATGAAGGAGTCTTGGCAGTCCAGGTCGGCGGAAAATGCATCTCTTTGGATCCTAGACGAGAGTCCAATTCCGATTTCACGTTCGTTTCACACGCACATACGGATCACCTGCATAGAAGAAAAGGGAATAGTTCGAGGAAGATACTAGCCTCTCATGCCACTGCAGTACTAGCTAATTCCAGAGGACATGACCTGGAAATTCCCGTAGATACTCCGGAAGAATACAGTCTTATAGACACGGGGCATATTTTGGGTTCGAGAGGTTTTCTAATTCCAGATGAGCTTTTTTATACGGGAGACATTTCAATCCGCGAACGGGCATTCCTAAAAGGTAGGAGACCTCCAAAGGCTAAGCACTTGATCTTGGAATCCACATTTGCTAGACCAGAGTATGTTTTTCCTCCCTTGGAGCAATGCATTCGCGAAACCAATCAGCTGATATCACAAATGTATAATCGAGGCATTCCGCTGATCTTGATGGGCTATCCATTAGGAAAGGCTCAACTCCTCACTGAATTCTTCAGGCATTGGGATCCATTGATTGTCCATGAATCAGTGCTCAGAATGAACTGTATCTATAGAAAATTCGGGATACCACTGAAAGGGGGTATGACCCTCTCACAAGCAAGGGAAAAGGGAATGATTCAAGGCGGCATCCCCTGGATAATGATTTCTCCTTTCATGAGCAAGAGCTCAGAGTTTATTAAAATCATGAAATCCTCTTGCAATGCAGTTACAGTTGGTTTTACAGGATGGGCTACACGAATAAAATTTAGACAGGTAATGGGCTTGGACTATGCGATGCCAATAAGCGACCACTGTGACTTTAATGAACTGCTTGAAATAGTGAGGTACTGCAATCCTGAAAAAATATATACAATTCACGGTTTCGCAGATTACTTTGCCAACAGACTGAGAACCATGGGTTATGAAGCAGAGGCTCTTATGGTACGTAACACACGGAAGGGAAAAGGTACACATCAACTAAGTAAGTTACCGCTCACGAAAAATCAAACCCTGATTGATTCTTATTTTGGCTAAATCCTACCTAACTGTCTTTCTTAACCTTGAAATAAGGTATGACCTTATTACCAAACGTCTCTATATTCTTAAAGTAGCCGTCGCCCCAGAAGCGTATGATAAAATGATTAGTTCCGGCCTTAATAAATCTCTCAAGCATCTCTATTACATCATCAGGTTTGCCCACTCCGATGGCCGACCGTGCTACACTGTCAGGAATTTTGAGAGCTGCCCGTCTCATCTGCTGCATCAATTCGGGCTTGTTCATAGCATATTCGGTAAAGTACCTTCGAAAATCGAATTCAGAATCCTGTTCGATATTGTGTACCTTGAGCAGTTCTGGTTTATACAGACTAACTTTCACTGCATTCTTCATTTTATTCCATGCTTCTTCGCCATCCTCAGTAAAGTATATGTCCACGTCGTTAGCGAACTGAAAATCGTCCAGACTTCTGCCGTGTTCCTTCGCCTTCTCTACAATCACCGAAGCGTGATGTTTGAAAAGTTCAGGTGTATATCCGATAGGGATCCATCCATCTCCGTAACGTGCACATAGATCTAATGTCTTTGGTGCTCCGGCTGCAATGTAAATTGGGGGACGAGGTTTACGAACGCTCTTTGTCTGCAGGCAAGCATTTATGAGCTTATAGTAATTGCCGTCATAGTTTACACGATTGTCGGGGTCGGAATTGAATAATTTTTCGATGACCTGCAGCTGCTCTCTGAATTTCGTCACAGGTTTCTCGAATTCAATTCCAAAGTCTACAACGTTCTGAGCTTCACCCGCTCCTATTCCTAGAATTGAGCGGCCTTTCGTAATCCTATCAAGGGTAATAGTAGACAGTGCAATTGTTGAAGGATGTCTCCTTATTGCATCAGTGACACAGGTGCCTAGCTCAACATTTTGAGTTACCGCACCTATCGCCGATAGCATCAGCCAGGCATCATTTACGACCGCATTTTTCCATTGAGGAACGTTAGAATGATCCATCATCCAAACGGAATCATAATTCATTCTGTCTGCCATTTGACAAGCAGTCATTATCTGAGTTTCATCTAATCCGAGTCTTGCAACATTCAGTCCTTGAGTAAATCCAAATTTTATCTTCATTTATGACAATAATCCCCCTTCTAATTCAAAATTATGGATATGCATATCGTTAGTAGATCCACTGAGCACATGTATTTAAAAATATTCAAGGATTTACTCGGGCAACGCATTTACTTTTAAAATAACCTTTAAATAATAAAAAAGTCGTTTTTCTTTATCCTCAAAATGTTGTTGCCTTCAGAAATTGAAGCAAAGTCGCTCATTCCTGCCGTCAGAGCTATCCTAGCAAGAAAACTAACTGGCGAATATGATATGAAGGAAGAGGTTGTCGCAAAAGTTTTGGGGGTAACGCAGGCAGCGGTCAGTAATTATGTTCGCGGGACTCGAGGAGACACGGAATTAATGTCTAAACTTAGCCTCGTTGATCAGGTAATTGAAATGATCGATGATATAGCACGAGACTTGGCATCAAATAAAGCCTATACACCTTACACTATGTCCAAATTTATTGAACTTTGCAACTATATTCGCCACTCGTTAATTATATGTGACATACACCACAACATTGAATCCAATATAGATGAAGGAGTTTGTCAACTCTGTAAGGGAAACCTAATGTCCGGCAGGCTTTAGCTTAACGATGGGAACCCCTATCATTTTTCCCTTCTCCGAACAGTGCCTTTGTAGCGAATGGTAATATTTGGATCCCTTTCATCGATCCTCTGCTCCCTAGCAAAGATTCTTTTTCTGTAAATCTCTTGCTGTCGTCTTTTTCGACACCTTTTCCGGCGAATAATACAGGGATAGGATCGTCGGTATGAGCCTTTCTTATACACGGTGTCGAGTGGTCACCCGAAACAATTATCATTATTTTTGATACGTCTAGATTTCTTAATAATGTACCGAAGAATAAGTCATCTATCTGTTCTATACTCATCTTCTTTCCATTTGCATCACCATCGTGGCCAAATTCATCCGGGCCTTTGATATGTACGTATACAACGTCCCATTTCTTAATTTGTTCTATACACTTCGTCGCCTTTTCCTGATAAGCGTTAATGTCACCACCTGTTACATAGTGCATCCCGGTGATCCTTGATATTCCAACCTCCACTGGCATATCGACCACGGAACCAAACTCTAAGCCATATCGCTTTGAAATTGGTTCTATCGAAGGCAAACGATTTCCCGAATCTCGTAATAAAATCGTATTCATAGGCTTCAATCCTTTGGCTGTGCGAACAATATTGACTGGGTGGTCTGCTAATATTTGTACTACCTGCCTACTGAATTCATTGATCGCCAGTGCTGAGGTGGCTGCGGAATCTCCCTCCTCCTCTGGTACGCATTCTTGCATCTTCAGGCTTGTGCTATTTCTAGCTACTCCTATTCCATCAATCCGGTCGTATGCAGGATCCGTATTTGATACCTTTGACGAGAGCTTTAGAGAAGGATGACTGAATTTGACAACTACTCGATGCCCTACGCTTGGGACTAATGTGACGCGGATATTCTGAGTAAACTTCAGGCCATCTTCTAGCGTCCTGCATACATCAAGGGCTTCGTTGTGTCCGATGACCCTTCCTGCCCTCCTATCAGTTATATTGCCTTGATCGTCAACAGTTGCAAAGTTTCCGCGTAGGACGAGGTCGCCATTCTTAAAATCCATACCCATGCCAAGTGCTTCTACGATCCCACGTCCTGGATATCCAACATCACTAAAATCGTATCCTAGCATGTTAAATACGGCAATATCGGATTGGGGGGCGATTCCTTTCCCTACGCTGACCACATTTCCCAAACAGCCATTGATAGTCAATTTGTCTAAGTGAGGTGTTCGCGCCGCTTCTAGTGGAGTTAGCCCTCCAAGTAGCGGGTGAGGCAAATCGCCCACGCCATCTAATAAGACATAGATGGCTTTTGAAGAAGTTGGATTCAATCCTAAACAAACAATGTCAAACCAGATTTATTCTTATTGCGATGTGGTCATAAGTGAGAAAAAAATAAAGAAGACTAACTACGTTAAATGCCACCATTGAATAGAGACAATCATTAGACCTACTTATTATATGTCCTCAAATGCAATAATCTGTTGCATTGAAAATTGCAGTGACAATCGGAGGAAGCGACTCTGGAGGAGGAGCTGGAATACAGTCAGACATCAAGACTTTTTCTGCACTTGGGATTTTTGGTTGCTCAGTGGTTACAGCAATAACATCACAGAACACGTTTGAATTAAGAAATATTTTTCCTATTCCACCCAACATAGTGTCAGATCAGTTAAAGGCAATTCTAGCCGATTTCAAGGTGGCGGCCGTCAAAATCGGAGTGCTCTATAATGCCGAGATAATGGAAGCTGTATATAAAAAACTCAAGTATGCCAAAACACCAATAGTTGTAGATCCGATCCTTTCTACCGGAACAGGGTATAGCTTGATTTGCAAAAATGACCTAGAATATTTCAAGGAAGTCATTGTTCCTATGTCGTACTTACTTACCCCTAACCTTCCCGAGGCGGAAGCTCTTTCTGGTATAAAAATTAAATCTAGCAAAACACTAGTCGATGCAGCTATCGCCATTTTGGACATGGAAGCAAAAAATGTAATCATAAAAGGTGGACATTTTAACAAAACTAATGGTATTACAGATCTCCTCCTTACCCAAGATAGAAAAATCATTAGACTAAAAAAAGAACGAATAGAAATCAATCCATTACATGGCTTGGGATGCAACTTCTCTGCTGCCATCACTGCCGAGTTGGCAAGGCAAGTTCCGTTAGTGAACTCCTGTCATCTAGCGAATGAATATATCTTATACGGCATGAACAATTCAGTTCAAGTAGGAAAAGGATCTTTGGTATTTGATCCCTTTCTATTCTTCTATTCGAATTCAGATAAGTTTCTTGTCCTCAGAGACCTAGATACAGCAATAAATAATATTGAATCAACTGAAAATTTCGGCACCTTGATACCTGAAACTTCTTCCAACCTTGCATACGCCATTTCTCACCCGACAGGGCTATCAGACGTTGCTGCTGTGGAGGGAAGAATTGCGAGAGTGGGCAGTAGGGCAAAGGCCGTGGGACGCATTCGTTTCGGAGCATCAAAGCACGTGGGATCAGCGATTATAAGTTATATGAAAATACATCCTCATATTCGATCTGCAATTAATTTACGATATGATAAGGAGATTCTCGAAATTTGCAAAAAAAAATTCAAGGTATCATCGTACGATAGACATATCGAACCGCACGACAGGAAAGTTACCGAAGGAATGTCGATCTCTTGGGGAGTTGAAACTGCATTGCGCATGAATCCTAGCGCGGACGTCATTTACCATTTAGGCGATATTGGGAAAGAGGCCATGATTCTAGTATTTGATAAAAATCCATCTCGCCTCGTAGAAAAGGTTCGTAATATCCTTATTGACTTCATCAATGAACCGGCGTGAGCACCGAAATTTTTCTGAGCATACATTGGTAAGTATATACGTGACTTGTGAAGTGAAGAGATGCTGTGAAGGCCGTTATATTGGCAGGCGGGCTGGGTACCAGACTGCAGCCTTATACTTTTTTCATTCCAAAGCCTATGCTACCTTTGGGCAACAAGCCACTCCTTGAGCATATTATCGCTTGGTTGACGAACGGAAGGGCTAACAAAATTGATCATGTTGTAATATGTGTAAGCTATCTTCATAGAACTATAGAAGATTACTTTGAAGATGGTAGAAGATTTGGGGTAAAGATAGATTATGCTAGATCAGATAGACCTTTAGCTACGGCTGGCCAGATGAAAACTGCTGAAAAATTCCTAGCTAACGAAACATTTGTTTGCCTCTATGGCGATTCCATCTATGAATTCGATATTTATAAAATGATTCGGGATCACCGAAAATCAAAGGCGTTTCTGTCAATGGCTCTGCTCCAATATCGGACTAACCTTAAGTACGGAGTAATAGAAGTAGCAAGCAAATCCAACAGAGTAACTTCATGGAACGAGAAACCTGAAATTACTGGCTTGATAAACATCGGTTGTTACGTAATTGAACCAGAATTCTTTAAGCTTGTGCCTAAATCCAGTGCATATGGAATGGATGAAGCAGTAAAAAAAGCGCTGAAGGATAAAAAAGTAGTTCGAGGTTTCAAGATAGATTCGGGTTTTGTAGATATTGGAGATAAGAAGACTTACCTAGATGAGTACAAGAAATTCGTTAAAAAGCTGGGTAAAATATGATCAGCCAGAAAGTCGTTCTCTAATGTGAAAATGAAATCGATTCAATATAGACTTACTCTGGCTTAAGCCCTACACCCCGGATTATCGCAAAGAGGCCTCAATAGTCGGGCGATGACACGATGTTCAAGCACGTATTTCTTGTCAGCAATGGGCATCTGCCATATAACATCCTTCAGACTCGCGAGAATGTAACCAATTATTCGAATTATAGTCTATTCAACCTATCCAAATCTGCCTACTTATAGATAATTGATATATTTGAGACGCAGTAAACTAGATCTTAAATTAGAAAAGGTAAATAGTTTATCAGCCCTAGGCTATGGAGAAGCGGCCTCCATTGTTTCCATCTCCTTAACCACTGGACTTAAAACTGCTCTATTGTAAATGGACAACAAGCAATCTTTGCGGTTGCATTAATTACTCTCACGGCTTGCTCTATACTATATAATGTAAAACAGCGTTACTGTCCATAATCTGTTGAACGTCTAACCCTGCCTGGAGGAGCAATTTTGGCGATATAGGCCCCCAAAATTATTATGCCTATTCCAGCTGCTAGAAAAATTTTTGGGGCATAATCCAACCCTGTTGTTTTAAATTGAATATCAATATCTTCTATTATAGTAAAGGCAATCCACATTCCCACACTGAGCACGAAACCTGTCAAAATTAGAATCAATCCCGCAAAGACGTTCCTACTTCGGAATGATAGGCCAAATACGACACCTGCCAAAATAAGACCAGGTGCGCCAGAAATTGAAATAGTTTGTGCGAGCACCGCTCCTGGATCAACGTCCACATTGGGACCTTCCCCTTCCGGTCCAACCAAGAATGCATAAAACGAGATCATCATTGATACAAAAAGCGAACCCATTGCTAGGGCGCCAATAGAAGTCCAGCTTTCTAACTTCGCCATGTGCCTACCAACAACTGTAATAGATTCAAGTAATGCCCACAAGTTCTGCCAATTCCTTCCTACAGGCAGCGCCAAGTATTTCGGCACCTTTTTCAGGTCCAATCCTATTAACGTAAACACCATATCCCCGTTCAAGACCTGACCACATGTGGAGTTGGGGATATACTTCTATATGCCAATGAATCTGTCTGCTATTTTTCTTCTCGGGCGAAAGATGAAATACTAAATTAAATGCGACATTGTTAAGCGCTCTCGACAGGCCTCCCAACGTTGCCCTCAGAATCATCGCTAGTCCACTTATTTCCTTTTGGCTAATTTTAGAGAAGGTAGTCATGTGTTTCTTTGGATAGATCCAGAATTCATATGGATAACTTGAGGCCCAAGGACAGAATGCAAGATAGGTATCAGTGGATAATATCTGTCTAGGTCCTTCAGACTCTACGCCAAGCGTTATACAGGCAGGACAGTTTCCGTTTTCGTTCATGAATTTGTGAGCCGCCTCAGCTTCAATCTCTATAACAGGTGGGATAGTGGATAGCGTAACGAGATTTAAATGTGGATGGGACGAGGCAGCCCCGGCTGCCATCCCGTCATTGATGTATATAGATACGTAAGTTACTCCTTTCTGAGTGTACAACCATCTAACTCGATCCTGAATGACAAGTAGGACATTAGTCCACTGTTCGATAGATATAGAAGACAAACTTGCATTGTGATCGGGAGAGGCTACTACAATCTGATGATAGCCGTAAGCTGGTTCACTATAATGGGGCTTGTCGGTATAATCCACTGACTCCAAAGTTGTAACTGAGGGATCGCTGCTCTGAAATACACGAACGCACCAATCTTCAATTGTACTTTCCTCGGTATCTGATAACCGCTTAAGGATCCCCTCCTTCGCTACAAGAGCCAAGCTGGCCCGTTCCGTCATTAATTCATTACCAGGACAGAACGGACATCCAGACGGTAGATCTCCGGTCATAGAGTTCTTAATCTGATACGGAAAAATTACAAACTTTTCAAGAACATAGTCTTTTCTCAAATTACCCAATTACTTCGCCTTGCCCCTTAAAACGAGGGTGATCTTTTAAATAAAGCTTCTGCAAGCCCAGAGCATAGGCATCTGATCACGCAGCTGTTTGTCCGCTTAATATTCCGACATGTCCCAATAAACACCTTAGGGCCCCAAATTTATGAGCTAAAATGTCTAGTCAACGGACTTACTTAAGAAAATTTTAATTTCCTGACCCGAAAGGAAAGCACTTATCAATTTTCTGCCGCTCGCGGATCTTTTATCGATCTTCACTCTTGCTTTCTTGCCCACTTGGCTATTAACAACAAATTGACCTCCAATGTAGATGTCGACCGTTTTTCCAATGGCACTGTCACTTGTCAGAAAAGTGATTGTAGAACCAGCTTCTACAATATCGAACTCAATTTGCTTACCTAGGGCCGGTATTTTTGCCTCTACGTCGATACTCACCCCAAGAATATTCTCTAATTCATTTATTGTCGAGCCTCCTTTGCCAATTAATCGAGGGACCGCGTCCTTATCCGCCCTTACTTGAATTCTTTTTTCCGACATGATTTTTACTTCCGCTCCTGGATCAAACCTCCTAATTGTTTCCTTAATTTGTGCCGCAGCTAATTTTTTTATAGCGTCATTATGAATCTCATTTCTCTCCAGACTACCAATATGAACTACCACGTTTTCCTCGCCGTATGTATAAATTTCATATTCTACTTCCTGTGTTTCAAAATCCTTGATCTCAACAAGTGGCCTCGCTAGGTCAGGTTCAGACATGCCAGACGGCACCCTAACAGTAAGAGTGATATCGAATACCTTATTTACTGACCCATTCTTAATGAAAATAATCGTGTCTATAATATGAGGAATCATTCCAAGTTCAATTCTTCCTATGAAACGCTGAATAGCGTCTAATGAGCTAGAAGCATGAAGTACCCCTATCATTCCGACTCCTGCAAGTCTCATGTCTGAAAACACATCAAAATCTGCCTTTCTTCTGACTTCGTCAAACACTGTATAATCCGGTCTTACCAACAGCAGAATATCTATCGCGTTGTCAAAGCTACCTTCCAATGGGCCGTACTGCGTGATCTCTTTCTTGACCTGCAAATCTCTAGGAGATTCAAACGTCTTCACAATCTTGCCTCTCTCAAGGTAGTATTCTGCCAAGCTACTAGCGAATGTGCTCTTCCCCGAACCCGGAGGTCCGGCAATGACTATACCCTCAGCTGTTTCATCTAGCCTGTGCTGTAGCTTATCTGAAAGCTGGTAATCCTGGATTCGCAGTTTTACAATGGGCTTCACTACAGTGATTTCCAGGCCATCAGAAAAGGGCGGCCTCGTCACAGCAATCCTGTAATTTCCGTACTGATATACAGTAGCCCCATTAAGGTTAAGTTCAACCATCCCTATTTCTGGATTCCTACATCGCTCAGATATTTCTCTTACAATTGACATTAGTTCATTCCTTGTGGCTGGTTTGTCTTTGAGAGTTTCAAGGTGAAAGTCCCCCGGGATACCTCTTTTAGCGACGGGCAGAACACCTTCTTTCAGGTGCACACTCATTGTATTTTCGTCAAAGTAATTTTCAACGGTTAGCGGCGCGCTACTAATACGACGAGGAATGTGCCAAGTTCGAATACCATATGCCTCAGCGACTTGAGATTGCACGTGATCAGCGGTGACTAAAGTAGCACCCTCAGCTAAGGCCAATTCGTTGATTATAGCATCAATTCGTCCACGGGCAGCTAAACTAATGTCATCGACAGAAGGTCTCTCACCTACGATCTTCAATTCTATATTCAAGGTCTTGCACAAGTTTTTAATCTTCTTAACTTCATTTAGACCAATGAAGCCATGTCCTCTACTCATGGAGGCTTGAGATTGCAATTCGTCTAATACTGCGACAGGAATAATAATAGTAGAGTAGTCTGAACGCTTTGTTCCTTCAAGTATCCTAGCAAATTCGCCATCTATTATTGCGCTAGTATCAAGCAATATCTTCATAATAAGAGAATCAGTCCTTAGTGAAGTAAGGTATACTACGATGTATTATTATTACCTTCGGTACACCACTTGCAGATTGAACTAGTGCTCCGTCCTATGCGAAAAACTCTTTAAAAAGTTAGGCGGTCTTAGCGGTAATGAAGCTGAAAGGCAAGGTAGCAGTAATCACAGGTGCGGCTGGTGGGGTCGGTAAAGCGACTGTCAAGAGGCTTGCGTCTGAAGGGTGTAAAGTTGTATTGGTTGGAAGGAATAGAAAAAGTCTCGATAAAGTAGCTGAAGTAATTCAGGAGAAGAATCACGTCCTTGCAATTAAGGCTGATCTCACTAGGGAAGGTGAAGTGATTAGCGCTGCAGAACAAACAGTATCTAAGTTTGACACAATTGACATTCTTGTAAATAATGCTGGGATAATTAGTGATCCAATCCCATTTCACCTGATGAATGAAGAACAATGGAACTTGCTCATTAATACCAACCTATTTGGCACTTTTAGAATGACAAAGGCTGTACTCCCGTACATGCTCAAGAGTAAGAGTGGTAGTATTGTTAATATTTCCTCCTTATTAGGAATCAGGGCGATTCCCAACGTTCCATTGTCCATATATGGTGTAACCAAAGCAGGCATAATCATGCTAACCAAAAGTATTGCCGTTGAGTACGGCCCTTTTGGAATCAGGTGTAATTGTGTAGTTCCATCCACGATTCAAAGCCCTATTATAGATCCCTACTTACAAGATGAAAATGCCCGAAAACTACTTGAAACTTCGTTCCCGCTGAGAAAGATAGGAACACCGGAAGACATATCTGGGACCATTTCATATCTTTGCTCTCAAGACGCAAACTGGGTAACCGGTAGTATTATTACCGTTGACGGTGGTATCTCAGCAAAACAGTAATTGCTGTTAATCGCCTATACTGGAGATTGTTGGGACTCCCAGACCCAAACAGCGCCAACCAGTCAGATTTCGCTAGTATCTATATTCGCAAGGAGTAGTCTCTTTTTCCATTTTCGTATCCTTGGAATTATTGTATCCATGATTAGCTTGTGAAGATTTTTTATATTAGGGTCGAATGACAGTAAGAGCACATAGTATAATGTACTATTCGCATCCGCAATGGGAATCGTTGCCCTTGCAAGCTTTTCGTATCGGGAACTCGCGTAGTGGATTCTTCCCAGATGGTATTCCCAGCGTAATCTGGTGTACTGTCTAGTGGCAGCTGTAATTGCATACTGTGCTCTTTCTTCATTAGAGAGCAAAGGTTTAAGATTTTGTCGTTCAGAGACGGCGAGCAGCTTTCCCTCTTTGTCTGATATGCCGGCAAACCTTATAGAATCATTTAATGAAATCACTTCATCGCATACCTTCTGAAACAAGCTAGTTTTACGTTTCATACTGATAAAATCCAGTTTCTAGAGTAATTTGAATTTATCAAGTCCAATAGTTTATTTTAGAAATGAATACTACCGTTTATTAATATAATTATTGTCATGATGTAGCATTCAATTGCACAACACAAAACAAATTATTCCTCAAATTCGACCATCAATCGGAATAATCGGGGGCGGCCAGCTAGGGAAAATGATGGCACAAGAAGCAAAACGTATGGCACTCAAAGTCTGTATCCTAGATCCTGACCCTGAATGTCCCGCCTCTTCATTAGCGGATGAGCTGCTTGTAGCCGATTTCAAGAACCAGAATGCAATAAGAAAACTATCGGATCTTGTTGATGTACTAACATACGAAATAGAGCTAGCAGATTCGGACGTTCTTATCGATCTAAATCGTGCCAAGAAGGCTATTCATCCCTCTCCTGAGACTCTCAAAGTAATTCAGAACAAATTTAGACAGAAGGTCTTTTTGCAAGAGAAAAACTTGCCTGTCCCCAATTTTGCTTTGCTAGACGACATTTCCCATGACTCCAGCTTTGCCTTTGATCGAGTTCCGCTAATATTGAAAGCGTGTGAGAATTCGTATGACGGTAGAGGGAACCGACTAATTTACAATAAGGAAGATTTTTCATATGCAGTAAATGAGAAGAGCCTTGGAAAGTGGATGGTAGAGGAAATAATACATTTTAGGAAGGAACTATCAGTAATGGTCGCCAGAAACGAATCAGGCCAGGTATCCTCCTTTCCTGTGGCAGAGAACAAACATTCCGATAGTATTTTGGATACCACTTTAGTTCCTGCACGGATTTCCAAACGTACTGCAGGGATTGCTCGAGAAATAGCAGAAAGGACAGTAGATGTGCTAAAAGGATCTGGTATATTTTGCGTTGAAATGTTCCTAAGAACAAATGGAGAGATCCTAATTAATGAAATAGCCCCACGACCTCACAATTCAGGACATTATAGTATTGAAGGTTGCTCTATATCTCAATTTGAGCAGCATATTAGAGCTATTTTGAACCTGCCGCTTCCAGAGCCTCGACTCCGGTCACCTACTGCGATGGTCAATATTTTAGGACCTAGTGAATTTGAAGGGGAGTATTATTTAGATGGTTTGAACGAGCTCCTAAGCATTGAAGGGTTGAAATTGCATCTATATGGCAAACGGATTTCAAAACCCAAGAGAAAACTCGGACACGTAACAATAACAGCGGCATCTATCTCCGAGGCAATTGCTAAGGCGAAAAAAGCAAAGAGTAATTTAAGAATCATGAACAAGACTTGATGTTGCTATGAAGCGCACAGTTGTCGGAATCATAATGGGTAGTGAATCAGATCTTCCTATAATGAAGAATGCCTCTGACGTTCTATTGCAGTTTGAAGTAGGGCATGAGATAAGAATTGTTTCTGCTCATAGGACCGTCCACGAGATGATTTCGTATGGAGAGAATGCTAGAAAGAGAGGACTAGAGGTCATAATAGCCGGAGCAGGAGGCGCAGCTCACCTTCCTGGTATGATTGCTTCGGTGACGTTATTGCCGGTCATAGGTGTTCCTATAAAGACCTCGAGCCTCGACGGTGTTGATTCTCTTCTATCGATAGCTCAAATGCCTTCAGGGATCCCTGTTGCTACGGTCGCAATAAATGGCTCAACCAATGCTGCCGTCCTCGCCTGTCAGATACTCGCTAGCAAATATAAGGAAATACTCTCCAAACTTGAATGGTATCGGTCTGAAATGAGGAATACGGTGATCGCTAGCGATAAGAGGGTTGAAGAGGAATTTAATGCAAAAAGCTCTTAGCTTACTCCCTTCAACACCGCTCGAGATTTAAACAGCGGCTTTACTCCTAATGGCGAATAATCACCGGTTGTACAAGTGAAGCACAGCTCCTTTTCTGGTATGTTTATGGCCCTTGCAAGTGTCGATGTGTTATTGTATGCTACAAAATCTGCTCCCAAGGTACGTGCAACCTTATATGCAATATCTGTGGTTCTGGCTGTGTCTTCCTTTACTTGTTGGTATGCCAACAGTTCTTCTTGGGAAGGAAAATCGATGCCTGCATAGCAAGGGTAACGGATTGGCGGATAGGTAACTATCATGCTAATCTTATTTGCCCCATATTCTCTAAGCATTTTTATTATTGAGGCTGAACTTATCCCCCTGACTATGCTATCATCAACCACGACAATATTTTTTCCCCTTATTACGTCTGCTAGTGGAATAATCCCCTTATTTATTTCCACTCGAGTCTCGTGAAATGGCTCGATAAAACTTCGCATAGACCCCTTCTTGCTATATCTGTTCTTCGTTAATCCTTCCTCAAAAGGAAGGCCGGCTTCGAGCGCATAACCAAGGGCCGCCGGACGGGCTGAATCCGGGACCGGGATTACAAGATCTGCATCAGGGATTGTGAATTCTTTGGCCAAAAATTCGCCGATACGCTTACGAGCGGCGTATACATTGACGCCTTCCATTACGCTAGTGGGATGTGCAAAATAGGTGTATTCAAATGCACAATGTGCATGTGGATTCTCTCTTGCGAAATATTCAGATCTGAGCCCAGAATCATCCATTTGGAGTATCTCGCCTGGCTCTACGTCTCTGATCAAATAAGCCCCTACGGCAGAAAGAGCACAAGATTCCGATGCTACAATATAAGTGCGCGTCGGTTTATGTAGTCCAACAACGAGGGGTCTAAAACCCTTTGGGTCCCTTGCTGCGTAGACAGACCCGTCACCGGTTAAAAATGTGAAACAGAATGAACCGATCATTTCCTCCTTTAAAATAGTAAGAGCCTCGGTTATGTCCTTTTTTTCAGCGAGATGACCGGCTAAATGCTGAGCTGCAACCAGGGTGTCGGTCATCGACTGAGGAGTAAACGAACAACCGCCCACCATTGATGTCAACTGGTCTACGTTTGCAATCGTTCCGTTATGAGCAATACAGAGTTCTTTAACCTTTATCGGCTGGGCATTATTCAATGTACTCTTACCGGTAGTGGAATAACGCACATGACCGATAGCGGCGTTAGATTCATATTTTCTCGTAATCATAGCAAATTCATTCGCCGATGACGATACAAGGCCAATTCTTTTTAAAGGGACTTTCTGAGGAACTGCCACACCCCATGCCTCCTGGCCCCTATGTTGAAGCGCTCGTAGACAATCAATTACGAATGGGATCACATTGATTCTATCCAAAGAAAAGATACCTACCACACCACAGTTTTCGTGGATCATGTAGAACACCTCATCAAATACAATCTATCCTTTCCCTACTATAATGCCTTCCAATCATCATGCTTCCGAATCTTAAATAACATACCATTTCAGAGAACTTTTGGGCTTCGTAATCTGGCATCAGTCAAGATGCTCTCAAGAGAATAGTTATATGCAAGCTTCAGTTTTTCTAACTCCAGTTTAGCTAGGATCTTGTGTCCATTTCTATACTGAACAATGTCACTGGATGAGGAATCAGCTACCTGGCCTATTCTATTGTAACGGACCTGGCTTTTGCTACCTCCTAGTATTTCGATCAGCGCCTTTGGTCTTTCAGTTGCAACCACATAACGTGAATCGGATTCAGAAAACATAAGGCTGTCTATTCTATTACAAGTATTAGATGCGAACGAAATGTCTATATCAAAACCTATATTCCCATTTATAGCCAGCTCGGCCAGAGCTATTGCGATTCCGCCCTTCGAGCAATCATGAACACCCTTCACAATTCCACTAGATATAAGTTTAGAAACGGCCGAAGCGTTTCTCTTGTCCTCAGCTAGATCGAGCTTGGGAATATTTCCACTATCGCTGTTATGATAAGATAGATAGTATTCTGATCCACCCAGTTCTTCCTTAGTGTGACCAATTAAGAATATACTGCAATGCGAGTCCAGTCGAGCTCTGCCTACCTTTTCAAGATCATTACCTATACCTATCGCACCTATCACCGGTGATGGCTTTATAGGTAAACCATTTTTCTCATTATAGAAACTCACCTTTCCGCCTATCACGGGTAGTGTAAGAAAATCACAATAGTCATTAATCGCTCCTACTGATTGCTGGAAACTCCAGAAGACTTCTGGGTTTTCTGGGCTTCCAAATTGCAAGTGGTCGATTATCCCTACTGGCGAAGCACCCGAACAGATCACGTTACGAACTGCTTCTGATATACATCCAAGTGTTCCCTGGTACGGGTCAAAATAACATCTTCTACTGTTACCATCCATAGATATTGCAACATACTTTCCGTTACCTAACCGCAGAACCGAAGAATCGCCTTCTCCTGGTTTTAAAATAGTCCTTAATCCAACCTCAGAATCGTATTGTCTATATATCCAAGAACGATTGCAAATGTTAGGGCTGCGAAGTAAATTTAGCAAGACTGATCCAAGGTCGTTTGGTACCGCTATTCTTGGGGCGTGTTTCCTTTTCGTATACGAAGGACGAGCAGATTTCCTGTTCAAAAGTGGTGCACAAGTCACAACATGTGCTGGTATATCTGCTATAACCTTAGAATTGTACCATATTTTGATTTTATGACCAGAACAAACTCTTCCAATAATCGAGTATCCTATCTCGTATTTGCTAAATATTTCTTCCAGCGATTCTCTATTTTCTTTACCTACAACCAAGAGCATTCTTTCTTGAGATTCTGAAATCAGAATTTCCGACGGACTCAATCCTTCTTCTCTGAGTCTAACACAAGTGAGGTCGACATCAAATCCCATCCCCAGATTATGGGAGGTCTCTGATAGGCAGCATGCAAGACCGCCTCCACCTAAATCCTTCATTGCCTTGATATATCTATTCTCTGTTGCTTCCAGGATTGCCTCGATAAGTATCTTTTTAAGAAAAGGATCGGGTATTTGGACTGCTGATCTGTTTTCCTGAACTAAACCAGCAGACGCAAACGCTGCACCGTGAATTCCATCCCGACCTGTAGGCCCTCCTACCAGAAATAGGAGGTCTCCGATGTCCGCAGAATTTGAAATTATTTTATTTGACTTACCTAAGCCTAAGCAAACCACATCAACCAGACAATAATTATTGAAGGAACTATCAAACTCAAGCTCTCCACCTATGGTTGGAACGCCAATACAGTTGCCATATTCTGAAATACCTCGTACTACATTTCGAAGAAGCCAACGTGAATGTTGATTCACACTGGTGTCGTTCCCCATAATCTTCCCGAAATGAAGTCCGTTCATAAGCGCCACGGGTCTGGTCCCGACCGACAAAATGTCCCGAACCACACCGCCAACGCCAGTAGCTGCGCCTCCATAAGGTTCAATTGCAGAGGGATGGTTATGACTTTCAATGCGAACTGACAGAACAAGATCATCTCCTACTTCGATTAGCCCAGCATCAAAGCCGGTTTTGGTTCCGATTCGAGCTCCTGATATGGGCATGCGTGCAATATATTTCTTAGATGATTTATAGGAACAATGCTCTGACCATTCAGCAGCTACCATTTGCAACTCAGTTTCAGTAGGCTGCCTCTTCAAGGATTTTTTCAAGTGTGAGATTTCAGCTCTTGTCAGCATACTCAATTCCTACACCAAATACATTCACGCTGGATATGATTCACCTAAATAGTGCACTAATGATTGAAAAATAGTTGAACCATCTACGCTACCACCTACCGGTGATAATATCCGTTCGGAAGCTCTCTCGGGATGAGGCATCATCCCTACCACGTTTCCTTCAGGGTTGCATACTGCAGCAATCGACTCAATTGATCCATTTGGATTTTCATTCAAAAAGCTCAACACAATTTGATTCTTTTGCCTTAACTCCTTTATGGTTACCGAATCTGCGACATACCGGCCTTCACCATGAGCAATTGGGATTCTTATCTTCTGATTTCTTCGGAACAATAGTGTAAATGGTGTCCTGACATTCGTAACTGTAGCATCGACCCATTTACATACGAAACTCAAGTGTTTATTTTTCACTAGAGCTCCAGGAAGCAAACATGATTCAATCAATATCTGAAATCCATTACAGATGCCTAAAATTGGTATGCCATCCTTTGCCATTCTCTTCACTTCCTTGATTATGGGGCTATGAGCTGCAATTACCCCAGCTCTTAATCTGTCCCCGTAAGAGAACCCCCCCGGAAGGACTAGTCCCGAAAAGCCTTTCAATGTTTGTCTTTTATGCCAAACATATTCGGTTTCTAGATGCATTACTTCAGACAAAACATGGAATACATCTCGATCACAATTTGTGCCAGGAAATACAATAACACCGATTTTTTTCATCGTCGGGTTTGTTATTACCTATCTAGTTACGGTTATTTAATGTGTACTCTAATAGCACGGACTTCGGTCGCACCAGTCCCGTCAGCTAGGCGCTTGAGTGAAAGAGTAAAAATCCAAACAATTCTTTATATTGGAATCAATAGCAGTACAACTCTTCTGGGATTCTGGAATATCACAGCAGAAAAAGTTCGACTTTCAACTTTTCGAGGGAGACGATGTGACTGTTACAACACATTTGCTTACGACAGGATTATATAGCCTCAATTCATTGCATATTTTCAAAACGATTTTTTTGGCTTGTTCTTCAGTTCTCGACCTAACCAATATATTTATGGTCTTTGAACACCTGACCGCCTCGACTTCGCCATAACCTCCCTTTAGAATTAAATCTTTCAAGATGGTCTCTCCTTCAGGATCAGGTAGATATTTCTTGTTTGCTATTGACACTAACACTGAGTATTTCTTCTTCCCATAATTGACTTTATTCATTTAATATCTCCAGAAGAAAAACAATTATTGCTCTGTGGCAACATCGGATAATTCTTATGAACAACTTATTAAATACCTATTGACTAGGTCAACTAAAGTGCTGGTCATGTAGCTCAGCTTGGTTAGAGCGAAGGTTTTGTAAACCTTAGGTCGTGGGTTCAAGTCCCACCATGACCTTATTGAATTTAGAATTTGCAGCTGCTGAAGTAAGTATAAATTGGAATGATAAGTCCAGCTGAAGATTAGAACTATGCGCCTTTTGCGCGAAGGTAAGGTTAAAAATATTTTCCAGTTGGAAAATGGAAATTTGCTATTGAAATTTACGGACAGAGTATCAGCCTTCGACATAAAATTTGATCAGAGAATTCCCAACAAGGGCAAGGTATTATGTAAGTTTGCGAAATTCTGGTTCAATACATTGGATGTTCCCAGTCATTTCATAGGAATGAGACAGGAAAATGCTATAGAAGTTAAGAGGCTATCGATGATTCCATATGAATTCATTGTTCGCGGCTATTATTATGGATCTATGTTGGAAAGATATGTATCAACCAGCGATTTTAGATCCCTCTTTGGAAGAAATTTAACTCTAAAGAAAGGAGCGAAGCTACCCTATCCGGTCTTTGAAATAACAACTAAATCCGAAGAGCATGACGTTCCGGTAGAACGAACCAAGATTTTAGAATCTGGGACATTAAATAGTGGTACTCTTGAGGAGATAAAAGATCTTTCATTAATGATTTACGACACCATGTGCTCTTTGGCAAAACGATCGGGCTTTATAATTGCTGACGTAAAACTGGAATTTGGTTTTGATGAGCAGAGCAAATTAACCCTTGCTGACTCTATAGGACCTGATGAGTGTAGAATATGGCTTGAAAAAGACTACCAGCCCGGCAAAACGCAAGGAAGCTTTGATAAACAGGTGTTACGAGATTGGCTAATTGAAATAGGGTTTAAACAAGAAATTCTTCGTTTGTCATCGACAGGCGAATATCCTAGGCCGCCAATAATCCCTGAATTCATAATCAATCAAATCAGCGATCGGTATATCTACGTATACGAAAAAATCACCGGGGAAAAAATATAGCAATCCTAACTTCCCATTTGACTCGCCTACTACTCAACAATAATTTTTAGTTCTGCTACCGTCGCAGGGTTTTGTAATTTCATTACTAAATCTCGCGGCATATCCGAGGAAGCTTTGTTGCAAAGAACACATAAAGTTCGAGGGCATATAAAGTTGCTCTTTCTGATGACAATATCGTGGTCATGCGACAAAGTCAAACGGTGGTCAGTATAACCATACATCTTAAAGGTTGTGTCGGATACAATAATTTCAAGATCCACCCTTCTCCTAGGTTCTAACAATTTTGCTTTGAACCCCATATCAAGATCGTTACATGCTTTGGTTGCAGAAACTCCGGCTATGCAGTCTCCTTTCGTGCTTAATGAGGCCCCTTTAGTAATTTCTATCGTCTTATTGTGTATGCATCGAATGTTTCTATGGCCACGAAAAGCCACTCTCTCCTCTTTCATGATGCGATTTTCCCTTTGGCGATCATATATAAGTGACCCAAGGTAAATTTAAATTGAACTCATCTAAGTAGATTAGAATGAATTGTTACCAGCAGCAGCGGGATATGATAGAGCTATAACAGTTTTCTCTCCTGACGGGAGGCTTTACCAAGTAGAATATGCCATAGAGACGGTTAGAAGAGGCACTCTTGCAGTTGGGCTAAAGTACAAAGGTGGGGTTATTCTGGCAGTTGAAGAGAAGACACGAAAATTACAAATCTCTAATGTTACCCAGAAAATATTTCAAGTTGATGATCACATAGGCGTAGCTGCAGCAGGTTATATTCCTGACGCTAGATCTCAGGTGGATCATGCGAGATTTTTTGCACAGAGTAATAGGTTGATTTACGATGAACCCGTTGATGTTGAGGGGGTTGCAAAGAATATTGCCGACATGGCGCAACAATTTACGCAGTACGCCGGTGTAAGGCCCTTTGGTGTAGCCTTAATTCTAGCAGGGGTGGATGAAACTGGTGCGTCATTATATTTGACTGATCCTAGTGGAACTTACATTGGCTACGATGCTGTGGCAATCGGAGCGGGAAGCGACCAGGTCACAGAACACCTGGAAAAGAGCTATACGATGGACATTAGTCTGGAGGAATGTGGATCCTTAGCAATTGAATCAATTTATTTGGTAAGTGAAGACAAGAACAGCACTAGAAATATCAAAATGGCTGTTATTGACACAAATACCAAAATTATGAGGAAGGTTCTTGATGAAGAACTCGAAAGTTATGCCAAGTTAGCAAAGCAGAGAGAAACTGCAAAGGGCCAGTAACTATCAAAAAAGATCTTGGACTCACTAATAAAGAAAAAAGCACCAAACTTAGAAATTGGCGAGTGGGTTCAAGGTGTGCCAACTAATATCGATAAGGAGCTAGGGAAGGTTATTGTCGTCGAAGTATTTCAAGTTAACTGCCCAGGTTGTTTCCTGTACGGTATACCTGAAGCGATTGAAGTGTACAATAATACAGACAAGAGCGAGGTTAAAGTGCTAGGAGTTGCTACCGCCTTTGAGGATTATGACAAGAATACGTTAGATAATTTAAGACTACTCCTCACTAAAGGCGAGGTGATCGGCGAAACTTTGCGTGCACTTCGTACTTACGGCAGACTTGAAAACGGAAATAAGCTTCCTTATCGCATCCCGTATCCAGTCGGCATGGACGCCTTAATACGAAGGTCTGGCGAAGTTCAAGAGAGCAATGTGCTGGATTTCCTACAAAAAAACATAGACAGTTACGAAAGCTATAGTAAACAGGACAAACTGGTGCTTTTTGATCGTGCAAAGTATTATCTCCTCTCCAAGGAGTTTACTGCCCCCACATTTGAGGAGTTTGGACTCAAAGGGACCCCTTCTACTATCATTATCGATAGAAACGGCTTCATACGTGATGTCGCGTTTGGAGCCGATGGGGGACTACAATCCAAGGTCGATTTGTTGCTAAAGGAATAGATGGAAGCACCTTTCCCTCCTCTTTCAGTAGCAATCCCCGATTCTTCGTTGATCGATTCGAAATCTCTACTAGAAAAAAGCCTCAGAGTGGCTCAATTCGCCCGCTCTCTATCTATTTTTCGAGTAGAAAAGGTTTATGTGTATAAAGACATGTCCACAACTGCTACGCCGCATGACTTTAAATTATTAACCTTGCTGCTTGAATACTTGGACACACCTCAATATTTGAGGAAATTATTGTATCCTAAAATGAAATACCTACAATTTGCAGGGATGTTACCTCCTATACAATCCCCTCATCATAAAAAGTTCGCAAGGACATCTGATGTCCAAAGCGGAGAAGCTCGAGCAGGAGTCTTACTTAAGGAAAGGGGGTCATGGGTGGTGGATGTTGGCCTGGATCGGACCATCCCTTTTATAGGGCAAACCGAAATTTCGAAAAAGTCAAATTTTAAGCTGATCCATAAAAAGGGACAATTGGTTGCCGAAGAGATGCAAGGGAAACTAAACGATGGCGATTATTGGGGCTACCATGTAAGCATTATCCACACTCTATCAGATATCACAAAAAGGCTTTCTGATGTAAAATTTCTCGTTACCTCCCGAAGGGGAAAGCCGATATCTTTCATCATTCCGTCAATCACTAAGAAATTCAAACATGCTTCTGAGGTAGTGTTGCTCTTCGGTTCGCCACGAAACGATGTTTGGGAGATCGTAAGTAAGAATGATGAAAATCTTATTAATTCATCGTTGGTTGTAAACATGTTTCCGTTTCAAGGCACTAAAACCGTCCGATTGGAGGAGGCTTTGTTAGGCTCACTTGCCCTTATCAATAATATACGCGTGACTTGCCACTCGTCAAGCCCTTGAGACCTTAGGCGTAGAATTTTGGGCAATTTATATAAATTTATTAAAGGGGCAGGAAGAGGGATGGTCTATCTATGGGCCATAGAAAATATAGCGCCCCACGAAGAGGTAGTGTGGCATATAGACCAAGAGCTAGAGCGAGAAGCCTAGAAGCACGAGTTCGGAATTGGGCCCAAAGTTCTGAGCCTAAACCAGTTCTTGGAGCCTTCGCCGGGTATAAGGTGGGAATGTTGAGCGTGGTGACAGTTGATGATCGAGACAGGACCCCAAACTTCGGAAAGCAGCTAGCAAACCCTGCTACATTATTGGCGACTCCCCCGTTGACTGTTGTAGGCATAAGAGGGTATCGAGTCGATTACAGTGGTAGGCATGCATTGTTTGACGTAGGATCTCGAGAATCAATTAGAGATCAGAAAAAAAAGGTTCAGCAAGGTTCCCTGGATAAGTCGATGAGTAAGGCAGAGGGTTATCTTAGTCAAGTTAGTCATGTTTATGTGTTGGTTTCAGTATCCCCTAAAGACGCCGGTTTATCACAAAAGAAACCTTATACCTTTGAAATCCAGCTTACAGGCGGGAATTCACAGCAAAACTTTGACTACGCAAAATCAATCATAGGTAAGAAGTTAAAAGTGACTGATATATTTCGAACAGGTCAATTGATAGATGTTGCCGCAATTACCAGAGGGAAAGGTGTTGAAGGTCCGATTACCAGGTTTGGAGTCAAGAAAAAGCAGCACAAGTCGAGGAAAAGTGTTCGCGCGGTGGGGACACTTGGTCCCATATCTCCAGCCGTTGTGATGTTTACCGTACCTAGACAGGGTCAGCGGGGCTTTCATCAAAGAATCGAATACAATAAACGGATATTGTTAATTGGAAACACCTCCGAGGAAGGACTTGACTTCAACCGGAAAGGAGGGTTCAAACACTTCGGGACATTAAATGGTGATTTTATAGTCGTTAGGGGTTCTATTCCAGGAGTTCCAAAGAGGCTAATAAAGCTAAGAATGCCAATCAGGCAGAAAAAGAATACAAGAATTCTCGAGCCTAAAATCGTAGAGATGGTGGTCGGGTAGCTTGAAGGCAAATCTATTAGATCTGGATCGTAGTAATATCGGTTCTATCGATTTACCAGAAGTCTTTCTTACTCCGTATCATCCTGCAGTGATACACAAAACCTATGTCAGCCTACTCTCGCATTCATTTCAAGCTCAAGGTAGATATCCTTTTGCCGGTGAGATTGTTAGTGCTGAGTCTCGAAATACTGGCCTTGGAATTGCTAGAATTGCGAGGGCCAAGGGGCAAGGGTTTCCAAGAGCTGGGCAGGCCGCTGGGGTAGCTGGAGTAAGACATGGAAGGGTTGCCCATCCTCCAGTTTCATACAGGAGAATTTATAAGAAGATTAACAAAAAAGAAAAGACCTTAGCACTTTGTTCCGCAATTGCAGCAACATCAAGGCGCGATCTCGTAAAGCGGCGTGGACACCAGCTTGATGATAGTGTCGAGCTCCCTTTGATCGTTACAAACAGTATCGAATCAATAGATAAAGCAAATGATCTTAAAGGTGCATTGATAAAATTGGGCTTAGAGGGAGATTTAAGACGCGCCAGATCGAAGAGCCGAACCGTACGAGGTACTTCAAGAAGACATGGTAGATCTTCGGGTGTGAGTGCTTTGCTAGTAGTGTCGAGGAACAGCAACATCATGAAACTATCAAGATCTCTAGCTGGAGTTGATGTGAAAGTGGTGGATAGTTTAAGCGTAATGGATCTATTGCCCGGGTCCAAACCCATAAGACTTACTGTTTATTCACAGAATGCAATTGATGCGCTTGTGAAGTTAAGTGCATATGGTACAAATCGGGAGATGAGAACTAAATGAAGAGAGATGTACCTCTAAAAGTTAAGCCATCTATAGAAGAGGCTCGATTAGTTCTCATTCAACCTTACATCACAGAAAAAACATTCAACATGATCGAAAAAGAAAACAAATTGGTCTTCATAGTTAGAGAAAAGAGCACAAAGCGATCTATAAGAGAAGCAATGAGTATCCTATACGATGTCGATGTTTTAGATATTAACACTTCAAGAACAGTTCGAGGAAAGAAGGCTGCTGTGAAGTTCACTGCTCCAAATGGAGCCAGGGATCTGGCTACGACTTTGGGCCTGGTGTAGATTGAGTGTATTTTCAGTTAAGTCCATTTCCCAGTACGTTTAAAAGTGGAATAAATCATGCAGACGGTGATATACTTGGTTAGAGAGTTTAAGTATAAAGGTTATCTACCTGAACAGCTTCAGGCATTACCCATCGAATCACTTTTGCCACTTTTAAACTCAAGACAGCGGCGATCCTTGGATAAAAGAGTGGGCAAATTCATGACTGATGAGAAGCGAAAGCTTCGCGAAGAAATTAAGCAAAATAAGGAGGGAAAGTCGACTGATGAGATAAAAACCCACCTTAGAGATATGATTATTCTTCCAGACATGATCGGTGTGACTATTAAAGTCCATAATGGAAAGGAATTTGTTCCAGTTAGTATCAGACCAGAGATGGTTGGTCATTACGTGGGTGAATATTCTATTACGAACAAGCGCGTTCAGCACGGAGCTCCCGGAGTAGGTTCATCAAGATCCAGTCTATATGTCCCCTTAAAGTGAATGTATTATGCCGGAGTATGGATATGCTTTAGAAAATTTCGACAAATCCAGACATGTGAGGGCCTCTTTAAGGGACAAGTCAGTCTCGCATAAGCATGCTAGAGAGGTAGCAGTAGCTATCAGAGGGATGTCACTCGAAAAAGCGCGCTTATTTCTTGAAGACGTTATTGCCAGGAAAATAGCTGTACCATACAGAAGATACAATAATGAGGTTGCTCACAGATCTAACATCAGTGATGGCTTTTGCTCAGGTCGATATCCTAAGAAAGTGGCCCGTGAAGTGTTAAAGCTGCTGGACAATCTCGAGGCGAATGCTGAATATAAGGGAATGGATTTGGATGCTTTAAAGATCACAAGTGCCGTAGTACATAAAGGCACAAAGATCAAGAGGTTTACTCCAAGAGCTATGGGAAGATCGAGTCCTAAGTACAATACCCTGATACATTTCGAGTTAGTTGCACAAGAAAGGAGGGTTCACGAATGAGTGCTATTAGTAACGTAATGAAAAATAATTTTAGAAATCTCGAGCTAGACGAGTTTCTTTCCGAAACTCTCAGAGATGCAGGATATGGACGTGTAGACGTACAGAAGACGCCAATAGGAACCAGAATTACCCTGAGTGTTACCCGTCCCGGCTTGGTGATCGGGAGGAAAGGAGCAGGGATAAAAGATTTAACAACAAAGTTAGAACAAAAGTTTGGCTTATCCAATCCTCAAATTTCTGTCACTGAACTTGAGGCCCCGGAGCTGAACCCTAAGATCATGTGTAATCGAATCGCGCAGTTGATTGAAAGAGGAACCGCATTCAGAAGAGCTGCAATATGGACGAATAACACGATAATGAATGCAGGTGCCTTAGGGGTTGAGATTACAGTAGCAGGTAAACTGCGTAGCGAACGAGCCCATTTCGAGAAGCATGCAGCTGGGCTAGTTCCAAAGAGTGGTGATGTAGCTAACAAGGTAGTAAGACATGGAGTCACTCATGTTCTTACTAAGATGGGATTGATGGGCATACAATTGAAAATCGCGCTAAAGGACGAATTGCCAAAGGAGTTTGAGATGATTGATTCCGGTACTAGTAACACAGAGGCTGAAGGCCAGAAGCTAGAAAGTACAGCGCAAGTTGCAGCAGAAAACAAGGAGATCCTAGAGCGAAATGAACCTGTAGAATCGGAAGGAAAGACCGATGGGTAGAATTAAGCTAAAGGTATTACGCGAAATGAATGATAGGGACCTTACGGAGAAGCTAGATGAACTATCTTCTGAACTTACAAAGCTGAGATCTGAGGGTGCGAAGGGCACATTAAAGAAAGAAACGGCGAGCATCAGATGGACAAGAAGGGATATTGCGAGAATAAAGACGATACTCACAGAGAGGGTCAGAAGCCATTGATTACGTATGAGAATTTAATTTTCCATGAATTAGTGGGACTGTACGTTCAGACATTTAATTCAGGTCCATATTCTGGGATTGCTGGACGTATTGTTAAGGAATCTAAAAACATGATTATTCTCAGATCTGGTGAAGTGCTGAAGAGTCTGCCAAAAAATTGTATTAACATTAGGGTGACTCTTCCTTCTTGCGGTTGCTTTATAAGTGGAAACAGTCTGATAGGGAGACCAGAGGACCGAATTGTAAGGAAGAGTTTGGGATGAATTATGGTTAAAAATATTGGCATTTCTGTGTCTCCGCCCCGGAGGTCCTGTGAAGATATAAATTGTCCTTTTCACGGCAAACTTCCCGTTAGAGGTCGAGTTTTCACGGGTACTTTGGTTAGTGCTAAAGCTAGGAAAATGGTTGTGGTCGAACATCAATATTCTAGGCCGGTTAGGAAATACAAAAGATATGAAAGGAGCAAATCAAAAATGCATGCCTATGCCCCCGACTGTATGGAAGTTCTCGAAGGAAGACGAGTACGGATAGCAGAATGCCGGCCTTTGACTAAGACTGTTGCTTTTGTGGTGATAGAGGTGGAACAATAGATGTCCTCTAAGTCAAGAGCTGTTTCAGCAAAAGGGGTGGAGGAATTTAGGCCCTATGTCACAAGAGCATTGCCCATGACTGCTAGGTTGGTGTGTGCAGATAATACCGGCGCAAAGATCCTTCGAATTGCGCAAGTAAAAAGGTTCAAGGGAAGGCATTCACGCTTACCATCTGCAGCTGTGGGTGATTTTGTAACGGTAACCGTCAAGAAGGGTCCGGCAGAGCTTAGAAAGCAAATTTTTGGTGCAGTAATAATAAGGCAAAAATACCCCGTCAGAAGATTAAATGGAAACCGGTTAGTCTTTGAAGATAATGCTGCGGTACTGGTCACTCCTGAGGGTGAAATAAAGGGAACAGACATAAAAGGGCCAGTAGCTGCAGAGGCAGCTGAAAAATGGCCGAGGATTGCAAATTTAGCTTCAGTTATCGTTTGAATGTAGTGGAGTAGAGAAAGTTATTGACAAATAAACTCATAGGCGTCGCCCCAAAGCAGTTAGCAGAACGCAAACTGAGATCTCCTCTATCACGTGCCCTTAGGGAAAAGTATGGAAGACGTAACTTAAGAGTGATTGCAGGAGATACAATCAAAGTAGTTCGTGGAGAATACAGTGGTATTGAAGGCAAGATTGAAAAAGTTAACATGAAGCGGGGAAGTCTAGCTATAGAGGGTATTCAAAGAGAAAAGGTGCGAGGAGGAAACGTAAAGGTAGAAATTAATTCTACTAATGTAATAATTACCGATTTAGATTTGGATGATAAGTACCGACAAGCTCTGATTGATAGAATCCACAACCCAAAGAAAAAGAGCCTCGGAGAAAAGAAACCTAGAACTAGGAAACAAACCAAGCGACGTTTAACTAATAAGAGAGTCAATAAGACTAAAGGAGGAGATAAGTAGGTTTGGCAAAGAAGGGAGGAGATACTACCGTAAAGAGGCAGCGTGCTCCTTCTTTTTGGAAGGTCAGACGAAAGCATGGCCAATTTGTGGTCCGTGCAAGGCCAGGACCCCACCCAAAGGCTGTTTGTTACCCACTAGGGATTCTGCTTAGAGATGTATTAAGTGTAGGTCAGACCATGGACGAAGTAAAAGGAATACTCAATGATGGGAAGGTATCTGTAGATGGAGTAGTGAGGAGAGCCATTGGTTGGCCAGTAGGACTAATGGATACTATAGAATTGATTCCACTATCACAAACGTTCCGTTTAGTGCCAAAAAACAGGAATCTATTGGTCCCAGTTCTTCTTTCAAAGCAATCTGAAAAGAGCCTAAAACTTCTGAGGGTAACGCTTAAGAAAACGATTAAGGGAAATAAAACACAATATGGTTTTCATGATGGTATGACCTTGGTCCTGACTGAGCGATATTCTGTTGGAGATACATGTTTGGTTGATCTTTCAAATAAGCAGATTAAGTCACATATAATATTAAAGAAGGATTCAATTGTCCTTGTTACTAAAGGTGAGAATGCAGGGGCTATTGGAAAGATCGAAGAAATCCGCGATGGTCTTTTCTCATTGCCTAAAAGAACGGTAGTCTCACTTGCTGACAGGTCAGTTGAAATACCTGTACAAATGGTCATGTCTGTTGGCGATAAAGAGCCGATTATTCAGGTGAACTAGATAAAAATGAATAATTCGAAGTCGGAAAATACCATGAAACGGATTTCCGTGGGTAAGGTCGTTATAAACATAGGGGTTGGAAGATCTGGAGAGCCTGTTGAAAGGGCCAAGCACGGTCTTGAAGATTTAACTGGAAAAACTCCTACGGTGACAACGGCCAAAAAAAACCTGCGTGATTTTGGAATCCACCAAGGGGAACCGATCGGGGCTATGGTGACACTGAGAAGAAAGGATGCTACAGATTTTTTAAAAAGGTGCCTAGAAGCTAAAGGCAATAAGATAAATCTCAGTTCCTTCGACGACTATGGTAACATTTCGATGGGCATACGTGAACATATAGATATCCCCGGTACGAAATACAACCCCGATATTGGTATATTTGGCATGAACGTCTGCGTTAGTTTGGTACGGCCAGGCTATAGTATTTCCAAGAAAAGAGGTAAGAGTAGGATTGGCAAAGAACATCGGATTAGTAAAGAAGGGGCAATTGAATACTTTACGAATGGATTCGGAGTAGAAGTATCATAATGCCAAAACCAAGAGATTATGAAATTACCAAGAGGAAAAAAATTGGTCATGGCAAGGGTTCGAGGTGGTGCAAGAGATGTGGTGCGTATAATGGGCTGATACAACAGTACAAGCTGTTTCTATGTAGACAGTGTTTTAGAGAGGTTGCCCAGCACTTGGGCTTTTACAAGTACGAATGATTAGGAGGATGATGGTTATATGCCAGCATTAAATGTACTAGCAAATTTGCTAAATACACTATATAATAACGAAACGAGAAGAAAGAAAGAGTGTATAGTTGTACCTGCATCTAGATTTACTAGTGAAGTCTTACGCGTTATGCAGAAACATCATTTTGTCGGCGAATTTGAACAAATAGATGATGGAAGAGCGGGGAAGTTTCGTATTCAACTTTTAGCTGCTATAAACAAGTGTGGGATAGTTACTCCAAAGTATAGTGTTCGAAAGAATGGTTATCTTGATTGGGAAAGACGATACTTACCTGCATTTAGCATGGGTGTATTGATTGTCTCAACTAGTAAAGGTGTCATGTCTCATCATGAAGCGCAGCAGCTTGGTTTAGGTGGAGTTCTAGTGGGATATGTGTACTGAGAAAATTCCAATTGAGAAAATGAGCGTTGATTTAACGATACCCCCAGAGGTAACTGTATCCAAGAAAGAAAACCATATTCACGTTAGTGGAAAGCTAGGGACATTAGTGAGAGATTTGTCGAAGATTCCTATAAAGGTAGACATAGTTGAAGATAGCATTAAAATTTCCTCCTATGGAAAGAGGAAGAGAGATTTTGCTATCATTAACACGGCGAAAAGCATTTTGAAGAATATGATCCATGGGGTGGAGAAAGGATACACTTATCGACTAAAAGTGGTTTTTGCGCATTTCCCCATTTCGGTTAAGGTAAAGGGACCAGAGGTTCATGTTGAAAATATTTTTGGTGAGAGAGCATCAAGAATCGCCATGATCGTGGGCAGTAATACTAAAGTGAAAACAAGTGGTGATGACGTATTGGTAACTGGACCAAGCATAGAAGACGTATCTCAGACCGCTGCTAATATAGAATCATCAACCAAGATAAAAGGCAAGGACCAACGGGTATTCCTGGACGGACTATATATTTATTCTAAGGAAAAAGGAATTCAGTAGGCGTTAGAATTTGTGAAGTGAGTGCTAACATTAATGACCAAAGATGCACCACCTATTTCAAAACTCGAGTTTAGAAAGATGTCTTCTTTGCCAGCGCTTCTGACAGTGGCTCAACAAATCACTCTGGAGTATCTCTTCACGCATACATTTTAATTGATTAAAAGGAGTGTATCTTGACGTGAAAGGTGTTATACTTGCTGGGGGATTAGGAAAGAGACTCAGGCCTATCACCGATGAGCGGCCAAAACCTATGATTGAAGTATGTGACCGACCAATAATCGAATGGCAAATCAGGTGGTTCAAAAATCATGAAATTGATGAAATTGTAATATGTGTGGGATACCTTAAGGAACGCATTATTGATTACATCGGAAGTGGGAGCAGATTCGATGTAAGAGTGGGTTATGCTGTTGAAGAGGAGCCGCTCGGGACTGGAGGAGCGTTGAAAAATGCTCGGAGCCTTATCAACAGCTCTAAAGAGGAAGGTTTCTTTATGGTCAACGGGGATATTTTGACCGATTTAGACCCAAATGTTTTGAAACATACCAAGAAATCTGCCCTCGCACTGGTACCCTTGAAAAGTCCGTACGGTGTGATTGAGTTGGACAAGAGCGGTCTGGTTACAGGCTTTGTAGAAAAACCACAGATCAATGACAAATGGATTAACGCCGGCGTCTACTTTTTCACTAACAATGTCTTCGAAATCTTACCAGACCGTGGAAATATAGAGACATCCGCATTACCCGTCATGGCAGAGAATCGAAATCTAAAGGGAGTAACATTTTCTACCTCTTTCTGGAGATCGGTTGATTCACATAAGGATATGGAAGAGGCTACCAAGGAGATTCAGAGTTCTCAGTTAGTTTCGCGAGGGAACTGATTGAATTCTCGTGGAGGAGTGAAGGTAGGATACAGCCTCGGTGCTCTGCTTTCCATCGACGAGATTTTGAAATTTTCCCGTCTCGCAGACGGCTACAAGAATGTTGATTCTTTGTGGGTACCTGAAACGTGGGGAAGAGAAGCCTTTGGTACACTGGGGGCGATCTCTCAGGTTGGCCACTATCCGAAATTAGGAACAGCAATACTTAACATTTATTCACGAACACCTTCTACTATAGCAATGGGCGCGATTACTCTAGATATCCTTTCCGGGAATAGAACTTTGTTGGGTCTAGGGGTAAGCACTAGTGCAATCGTTGAAGGCTGGCATGGATTAACTTTCGATAAACCCTTTGCTAGAATGAGTGAGATGGTTGCTCTTCTTCGACTTATTTGGGCAGGAAACCCAGTATCATTCAAGGGCGAATTCTTTAATGTTTCAAATTTCAAACTCTTGCATCCTCCTCCCCGGGCTTCGATCCCCATTTTTTTGGCAGCTGTAAATCCGCTAATGATATCATTATCCATATCGGTTGCAGAAGGTCTACTGCTGTACTTGAGGCCCTTTGCTGAATTGAGGTCCACAATTCACAAGCTAAGGAAAGAAGTAACGAAGCCGTTTGAATTTGCTTCAGTTTTTATATGCTCAATTTCTGATAAGTATCCTGATAGGGCGAGATTGCGAGCAGCGAAGACACTGGCGTTTTATATTTCGGTGGGAGTATATTATAGGAAACTCATTTCAAACTCTGGTTTCGCAGATGTGACGGATACCATTGTTGAAGAGTACAACAAGCGAGGACTAGATGCGGCGTCTAAATTTGTTCCCGATAAATTATTGGATGAAATTGCAATTTGCGGTGATTCCGAACAGGGAAGACGCTCGATGCAAAGATTCATCTCTGCGGGAATAACACTTCCCATATTACAAATTAATCCTGTTGAAGGAGAGGATACGCACAAATCCTTTATCAACTTGTTGGAGACTTTTTCGAATGAATAAAGTGGCCATCGTTGACTATGCCACAACTAAATTTCGAAAACTGACAGAAAAATCACTTCTCGAACTGGCTTGTGAACCATCAATTGAAATATTGAAATCATCGAAAATAACGGCAAACAAGGTGGAAGGTCTATTCCTTTCAAGCTGCTCTCATGATCTTTATGGCGGAGCAATACTATCTGAAATGTTAGGAATAACTCCTAAAATCACATGTAGGATTGATAATCTTTGTAATTCCGGTACCACCGCAGTATCAACTGCTTATTCCTACATCGCGTCAGGACTTTGTGATTCAATTTTAGTAGTAGGTGCAGAGCTGCATAACAGCCCTGGCTCTAAGCTAAGCTGGGATGTATCAAGAGGCCAATTTACCTCCCCAATATACTGGGCATCGGTCTTTGCCAAAATGCATATGAGAGAATATGGGACCACTGAAGAGGACCTGGCAGCCATAGCAGTCAAGAACAGATCCTATTCGGTAAAAAACCCAAACGCAATCTTCAACAAGCCTATTTCACTGGATGATGTATTAAATTCTAGAAAACTAGTTGATCCAATCAAGTTGCTTGATTGCAGTGTGCTCTGCTCAGGAGCTGCTAGCCTGCTGCTTGTCTCCGAGGATCTTGCAAGGGATCTGGATGTTCACCCCGTCTGGATAGAGGGAATTGGACAACAAACCAACTGTGCAAGCGTTGCTCACGCGATCCCCGAGATATTTAAGAATGGTTCAAGTAAGCGGGCAGCTGCACATGCCTATGAGATGGCACGAATGAAACCTTCAGATATACACGTAGCAGAAATTCATGATGCATTCACTATTATGGAAATCTTGGCTTATGAAGATTTGGGATTTGCCAAAAAAGGGAAAGGAACATCATATGCCTTAGACGGAAATATTATAGTAAACCCGAGAGGAGGAATTCTCGGGTCAGGTCATCCAATCGGCGCAACGGGAATTGCCCAGGTATGTGAAATAGTTTGCCAATTAAGACATGAGGCGGGTTCCCGTCAGGTTCGTAGTTGCAATGTAGGACTAGTTCATAATCTTGCAGCAGCAGGAACTTCTGCTACAATTATGATCCTAGAATCGTGATATTAGGAGTATTGTTAATATGCGACGGTTTATGAATCAACTAAAAGATGGCACTTTCGTGATTTCTTATTGTACAAATTGTAAAAAGAAAATTTGGCCGCCTTATGAAAAATGTCCAGCCTGTTATCGACGAACATCAACAGTACCTGGTGGCAAACTCGGGAGGATCGTTGAATTTAGCAAATCCTGGATCGAGGACGGCGGAGTTACGGTGGCACTAATAGATATAGATGGGATCTTGCTGTTGGGTTCTATATTAGAAGGAAGGGGCATCGCTGTCGGGTCAGCGGTAGAATTGGTTACCATAGGAGCATCTTCAGATGGAAAGATTCATTTCACTTTCAGAACTCTGGATCGGTTTGATTCATATACGATGAATAGATAATGTATCTAAAGTGAGTTATGAGTTACGATAGATTTGTCGACGATCGACTCCTTACCAGTAGGGATGCCCTCAATACTACTCAAATGAAACTCAAATTAGTAGAAATCGATGAAGGAGCGAGAGATTTCTCGCAACGATTCGGGAGAAGAGTTCTAGTTAAGAAGGTGCTCCTCACAATGAAGTATTCTAGAACAGAGGAGGTCGAGGAAGTTGAACTGGACCTGGAGTTACTTGAGAATAAATTGAGAAAGGAACGATTATTCTCTTCCTCCAACAGATGGGTATCATCAAACGAAATAAAAAATGGATACATAGTCGCTAATCGACATCTTGATTTGCTTGCAGATGCGATAGCATTGGACATAATATCCTTCTAATACTAACTGAAGCCCTTGAGCAACATGATTATCAAAGCGCCGCTGATCAGACTCGAACTGATGACCCACTGGTTAACAGCCAGCTAAGCTCCAGAGGAGTTTTCCAAACCACGCTAGAATTGCTCTACCATGCTGAGCTACAGCGGCGCAATATTGCAGAGCATTATTGGACAAAATAAATGTTGTGTTAGACCAACCGAAATAGTTGATTGGCTTCACCAAAGAGCTGATTAACCTGTACAAAATCGTATCTGCATGCTTACTGATGTTAAGAAGCATCAATGATCTTGGATTATTAACTTATCATGAGCTTATTGGGTCGCGATAGATGGCATAATTTGTCAGTTAGAGGTAGGGTTAATGCCTCCAATTAATGGAATTATTGATAGTAGAAGATGCCCGATTTTGAAGTTGAATACTGGAAGTCGTAACATTAGACATTAGAGAAAATTATTATGGCGTTGCCCCTATTTGACGAATTTCGTATGCAATTTCATTTTAACTACCTGTTCAGAAAAGGACCCATTTTTGGGTCGTTCAACAAAGAGAACGTTTTTTTTACTTATAAGATACGGTGAAAGTATGGCTTTATTTGAAAAGTTAGGGATACCCTTTTTGAACTCTTTGTCTTAGAAGATTAACAACTTGATTAAATAACCTCTTAAAGGGTTTGCTTTAATTGACGTGTACGCATTCGCCTACCTTAGGGTCAGTACGGAAGAACAGACTGTAATGAATCAAAGACTTGTTCTAGACAAATGGGCTTCAGACCATGACTTTGAAATACTTTCCTACTTCGAAGACTCGTCAGTAAGCGGAAGAATTCCGGCAATCCGTAGGAGTGCTTTTAAGGATATGCTTGAAATCATTAAAACAGATTCCGTAGACGCCATATTGGTGTACGAACTATCTAGGGTCGGGAGAACGTTCTGGGATACGCTTGACGCGATAAAAGCAATTGAAGAATATGCTCCGCTGATTTCCTGTTCACCAAGAGAAACTTTTCTTCAAAGCACAGAACCCAGTGTCAGAAAGCTAATGATAGGCATTCTTACATGGGTTGCAGAACGAGAGCGAGAAATGCTGGTCCAACGCACTAAGGATGGGATGAGGAGGGCCAGAGAATCCGGCAAAAGCATTGGAAGGCCCCAGACTATTATAGACAAGAACACACTAGTCAAACTTCTTGCAAACAATGCACCTCGTTCTAGAATTGCAAAGGACCTAGGGATTTCAAAAGCAACGCTATACAAGGAGTTACGACAAATGCACTGAAAAATTTACATTAGGACGATCAGTTTGGCTCCCGTTCATAGCAGCTGCTCAACTTTCCGAATAATAAGCTCTACAGTTCCCATAAGGCACTCAAGGTTTTTCATGTCAATGGCGAGTGGAGGAATCAAGACTATAGTTCTTCCTAGCGGCCTCAAGTAAACACCCACCTTTAGCGCATTTTTGAAAATAAAGGAATCAACTGGCCCGTTTGTTTTTTTTCTAATTGCGTCGATCCCTCGTTTAGATATATCTAAACCGGCAAGCATCCCTTCATGTCGCACATTGATTACGGCAGGAGAGTCCTGAAACTTGTACAACTTTTTCCTTAAGTATTTTGATTTCAGGGAAACATCCCGTATTAGACGTCTTTTTCTATACAGGTTCAAATTAGCAATCGCAGTTGCGCAACCGATAGGATGTCCGCAATATGTATGACCGTGATAGAATATAGCTTTCCTATCGAGGAACGATCGAAATATTTCGGAATTTGTTAGAGTAACTGCTAGTGGAGTGTACCCTGCAGTCAAAGCCTTCCCGAAGCAGACGATATCTGGAATTGAATTTTGTTTCACATATTCTATCATGTTTCCAAGCCTGCCGAATCCTGTGGCAATCTCATCCAAAATAAGTAGAACTCCGTACCTATTACACAGCTCAGCTACCTTCTTCTGATATCCTTCCGGATAAATTCTTATCCCGCCTGCAATTTGAGCGCCGCTCTCCATTACAATAGCGCAGGTCTCTCCAGAGTCTTTCTTAAGACAAGATTCGGTTTCTCCCAGGATCTCATCTAATTCTGGTACTGGCTGACCCAACTTTACTGAAGGACTAGGTAGTCGAGTAACCTTTCTCATTAGTGATCTGTAGGCAGAAAAGTATCGAGGCACATAACCAACAGACATCGCCCCGACTGTGTCGCCGTGATAACCATTTTGGAGGGAGACAAAATGTCTCTTATCAGGCCTTCCCCGATTTTTGTAATATTGTACGGCCATCTTCATTGCAACTTCTATTGCGGTAGAACCATTATCGGAGAAGAAAACATGTTCCATCCCTTTGGATAAATTTAATAACTTTATGGAAAGATCTATGGACGGTTGATTTCCTAGACCAAAAAGACTCGAATGTTGAAGAGTACTGATTTGATTCTTCATTTCCTTTATGATTTCCTTTTCTCCATGGCCCCAAACATTACACCACATACTTGCAACACCGTCAAGGTAGCGTCGCCCTTCCGAATCTATAAGATGGAATCCCCTTCCTCTTGTCATTACCTTAGTCGACGAGCTATTCCATAGGTTCATATCTGCATACGGATACCAAATGTGATGCCTGTTGGTGTGAGCCATATTGAAATAAAGCAAACCCCGTCACTATTAAATTTCTATGAAGGGAATATTTGTGACTGGAACCGATACTAATATTGGAAAGACATTCATAGCCTGCATTATAGCGAAGGTTCTAAAGGAACAAGGCATTGACGTAGGAGTGATGAAACCATTTGCTACATCCCACAGGCGATACTCTTCAACCTATGCTTCTGAGGATACGTGGAGACTTTCAGGTGCTGCCCAAGTGATTGATCCCGATGATTTGATAAATCCTTATTTCTATCAGATTGGAACAGCTCCTCTCCTTGCGGCAACTATGAGCGGAAGACCTATTCCCGACTTAGGTTTTGCAGTCAAAAAATTACGAACACTATCAAGGCAACACGAGTTTATTGTTGTGGAAGGAATTGGAGGGGTTATGGTGCCTATATCGATGAAGAAGACTATCCTAGATTTTGCCAAGATGATTGAGTTTCCTGTTATTATCGTGGCGTCGCCAAAATTGGGTACTATAAACCATACACTACTCACTTTTCACGCTTGTCGAAGCAGGAAAATTCAGGTTTATGCAATAATCATCAATAAGTATCCCGAAAAACCTTCCAAGACTCAAGAAGCCATCCTACCGTTACTTTCTGCGCTAACGGGGGTAAAGAAAGCAATTGAAATTCCACAAATTCGAAATAGTAATGTTCTAAAAAAAGTTGAGAAACTAATTGCTAAAGACCTTCTAGATTTTTAAGACGTAATTTAATTTGTCTCTTAGCAAATGATATCTGTCTAAACTCGAGATCTGAAATATAATTGGTTGTTCGATTTGATCATATAACTGAAGACACTGATGTTTGTATCAATTCTAGAAATAGCAATCCACGATATTAGTATTTGATAGTGAATATTGCATGGGATACTTTTTACACCGTAAGCGCCTTCCAGTGTACTGAGCGATATTTCTAATTTCGAATTCTGAAATGTGCTATAGAGTATGTACTAGATGAGTTTCAATTTGGCGGCTGTGGCTCTGATAGCCTTGGCGGCATTCCGTATATCTGGTAGCGTGTGTAATGCTGTCAAGCTAATTCTAATTCTCGACAAACCCTTCTGGACTGTGGGAAATCTTAAGGGCTGGATTAAGATACCTTTTTTCAACAACAGATTCGAAAACCTGATAGCATTTTTTTCAGAACCTATTAGGACTGGTATGATTTGAGTTGGAGGCCGGTCAGCAACGAGACCAATCTTGTAAAGTTCTCCGCCGAGAAATTCTATATTTCGAAACAATCTTTTTTGCAGATATCCCTTTTTTACGACCCCTATGGCTGACATTGCTGACACACACAGATGACCAGGGATTGAAGATGTATATATAAGCTGTCTTGACCTATTTATCAATAGTTCTCGCATTTGGTTGGTAGTAGCAACGTATCCCCCAAAGCATCCTAAAGCTTTGCTCAGGCTACTAATGTGAAAATCCACTCTTGAGTTTACGCCAAAATAAGAAGGGACTCCTGAATAGGAACGATCCCCTAGATTTCCGAAAATGAAATCACCATGCGCGTCATCTACAATTAACATCGCATCATATGAATGGGTAATTTCACTTATTTTCTTCAGATCTGCAAAATCTCCATCCACACTAAACACCCCCTCGGTAATCACTATCTTTCGGGAAGTCCTCTTAACCAGTTTAATTTTCTGTTCCAGATCATGAACGTCATTGTGTCTGAATATCTTTACTTCAGCACCACTCAATCGACATCCGTCAATTATGCTCGCATGGTTAAGCTCGTCGCTAAAAATAACACAATTTTTACCTCCTAAAGCTGTGATGGTGCCAAGATTTGCCATATATCCCGTAGGAAACACCAATGCCGCCTCTGTTTTGCGATGTAAAGCAAGCATTCCCTCAAGACGCTCCAATTCAGCTGTATTTCCAGTGATGAGCCGCGAGCTACAGGGAGAGATTTGTCTCAGAGATTTCTTGGTGGTTTGCACTACTTCGTTTTGGGTTGAGATCCCCAGATAGTCATTGGAACAAAAGTTTAGAATGCCGTCTTGATAGTTATGTCTTATTCTTGCTGACCCCTCAGTACTATCGTCAACATTTAAGCTTCGATAGAGATTAGAAGATCTCAAATAGTTTAGCTCCTTTTTTACGAAATCGTAATAGTTACGTTGGGTCGATACCAATATTTTGAATCATTTGAAAGTCCCTACTTGGGTCGTTACCACTTGTAGTTAAATATCCCCCTGTGATTATGCCGTTCGCTCCTGCTCTTAATGCCAAATTGTCTTCATCTTTAAAATACACTTCTCTCCCTGCAGCAATTTTGATAATTGGGGTTGGCATTAAGAATCTCCATACGGAAATTGTCTTGATGGCATCTATTGGACTTATACTATGAACACCATCAAAAGGGGTTCCTGGTTTAGGTATCAGGATGTTTATTGGCACCTCATTCGGTGATAAGTCTCTAATAGCATATGCAAGCTCTAATCTATGAGTAGGAGTTTCCCCCATACCTATTATACCCCCACAACATAGCTCCAGACCAGCTGCCTTTACTATGCGTGCTGTATTTACTCTATCTGAAAAGTCGTGAGTCCTACAGATTTGAGAAAAATATCTTTCAGACGTTTCTAGATTGTGGTTATACCTTTTTACTCCAATTATTTTCAAACGGTCAGCCCGCTCCTTTGTCATAAAACCCAAGGAAACATTTACATCAATCTCTAAATACTTCTTTATATGTTCTATTATATCACATACGTAATTAAAATCGGCTTCAGGCGGGGATCTGTATGCGCATACTAAACAAAAGCTGTTTGCACCAGATTCCTTTGCCTTCTGGGCACGTTGTAATATCGTCTCCTTTGAAAGTAGTGGATACTTGTTAATTTTGGTTTCATAGAAAGCTGATTGGGCACAGAAAGAACAATCTTCCGGGCAACTGCCAGACTTTGCATTAAGCAGCATTTCTACGTCTACCAGATTCTCACTAAATTTTCGAGCTATTCTGTTAGCACTTTCTGCTAAGAGTAGGACAGCCGTGGTATTTAGCAGTCGCTCAGCTTCTGGGGGTCTTATTTCATCTCCTGAATCGACTTTATTCTCCATTTCCGCTATGAACTCGGCTTCGTCTGCCATTAATCATTGGGGAGATACTGAAACATATAATTAACTTTCGGATTTATTGTACATGACATGAGCTTTCAGAATACGAGATTTGAAATATTTTAATAATGTTCCATTCTAAAGTAGTCAGTGAAAGAAATTACTCTAAATATTAAACTCTCAGACAATGAATATGCTGAAGTAGCCGAATATCTCAGATTGCTGCCTACGCCCGTGTTACTGTTCGGGTTAAGATTTGCATACAAAAGATTTATGGCCGTATCTGGAGGCTACTTATTCCCTGGGAGAAAGAGTATCATTAAACGGGAAACCCACATGATAACAAGAATACAAGCTAGACGTCGACTTAAAACCTGGAAATCTATGATAAGAATGTATCGAGAGAAAGGCTATAGCTATCCAACTATCTCAAGGATAAAGAAGCAGCTGATTAACTTAAGTGCAGAGAGATGAGTAACGATTTTAACTCAACCTTGAAGCCGGAATTTACCTTTCACTCATTACGATATATATCGTATTTCGAACCGGATATTTCTCTATACTACTGGGAATTGCCCACAGAGTTGGCAGTAATTTGAAAGAAAGGAAACGCAGTTTCCACAACCCGAACAGGTCAATTCAGGGCAATCACGCCTTTCTTCGAGCGAAAAATTGCTATTAAAGATTTTAAAGTAATATAGGTGCTCCATGTCTCTGATGGTCACTCCTTTGTCCTTAGCCATCCGTGCTTCTTCGACAAATGAAAAACTATTATTGTTATTTAAAATAAATTCTCTTATCCTTGTAATGCCGGCTCCTTCTTCTTGAGCTTGTTTCTTTCTCCAACAGAAAGCTTCTCCTAGTTCATCTCGAAAGCAGTGCCGCAAAACAATTTTACCCCAAAGCCTGTTTCTATGGAATCCAACCAGGTCTGAGGTGGGAATCGATTCTGCTAGACGAACTACTTTTGCATTTAGAAATGGCGCAATAATTTTCACATTAAGACTATCCCCTAGGCTAAATGTCGGAAAAGTCATAATAGCTCTCAAGCGGGAAATTTCATTTTCTAGACGTTGTGGGTTATCAAGATACCTTTTCAGGAAATTGTATCCAGCAAACAATTCGTCACAGCCGTCCCCGGTGTAGACACATTCGAGCCCATTGGAGTGAGCAACTTCCAAAGCAGCGTACGGAACAACAGAGTTCCTAATTGTTATCGGATCAAAAGTTTTTAAGGCGATGATGACCTTTTCTATTAATCTTAACACTTCGTTAGTTGAGAGAATTCTTTTTATCTTCTTTCTAACAAATTTGAGAGCCGCCAAATCAGCATATTTTAGGTCAGATGCCTCTGAGCCAAATCCAACAGTGATAGAGTACTCCGGTTTCCGGATGGCCGTAATGATTGTGCTATCTAGCCCACCGGAAAGTAGGACTGTATCACAAACTTCTTCCGAGATAGAAGAGCGAATCGAATTCCTTAACCTTCTGCATAGCATATCCATCAACTGTACCAAAATAGTTCACCAGTCTCTATATCACTTATTCGAACTTAATATTGAAATTCTATTCTTACCTAGGTTTGGTGTACACATTTCATCCTGTGATTAGCTCACATTCGTATAGACATGGTCCCGAGATTTGGGAGAACTACTCTCAAAATCTAAAATTTCAGAAACTGAGGGAAGCATCGACACCATCTGTTCGTATTTTCTTAAATAGAAAACACCCGATTCAGTCGTCCTATATAGCCCAGTGGTTTCAGAATATTCAATCAGCCCTTTTTCCAACCCAACGGCCAGATACCTTATCAGCTGCGAGTGTGAGATCGCGGCGTTGTTCATTATGCTTGTCTTATATTCCCACGAGCTTGTTGCAGAGCGGAGAATTGAAGCCATAACTTCAATATCTGAACGGTTCTTCATTGGTAGCCGATTATTGAATTGATTTAAGAGAATAAAAAACGGTTTGACAAATTATAACGACAATATGTTTGGATATTTCTTACGTTCTTGAAATCTCTCGTCTCATGGGCCTTTAAAATTTGACCCGGCATAGCAAATATTGGTTGTCATGCTTAGTTTAGAGCTACAGCGGCTTGACAATTCAATCATTAAGGAATAAGAAATATAATTTATATGAACTTCGGACAATTTTAGATTTATGAAGAAGAATGCGATGAAGAAGTGCATCAATCCTAAATGTGGAAAAACTTATAGTATCTTCAGCGAAGCCTATTCATGTTCTTGTAATTCTTTGTTAGATATTACCTACCATACCAGACCTAAAAAGGAGTTAATAGAAATATTTTATTCCCGAAGGAATCACGGCGGAAACATATACAACGAAAGCGGCGTATGGCGTTTTCGCGAACTTGTTAACTTTCTCGGAATTGATACGGGAGACTTTACTGAATGTGCAAAAATGCTAGTATCGCTTGACGGAGCAGAGGGGAGACTCTCGAAACCATATCGAATGAGTAAAGTTGCAGACTACGCCAAGCTGAAACAGGACTCTCTATTGCTGCAGCCAGAAGGCTATAATCCTAGCGGATCATTTAAAGACAATGGCATGTCTACAGCCATAACGCACGCAAAAGCTATCGGCGTGAACACCATTATTTGTGCATCAACAGGGAATACTTCCGCCTCGGCGGCAATGTATTCGGCCAATGAAAATATGAGATGTGAAGTTTATATTCCTAAAGGGGAAATCGCTGCTGGAAAGCTAGGGCAGGCTTTCCAATTCGGTGCTCAAGTGATTCAGGTGGATGGAAATTTTGATGATGCTCTGAATCGATCGTTGGCAAAGGTGAATCTCGAGAAAGGATATACTGTAAATTCCGTTAATCCCTTTCGGTTGGAAGGCCAAAAGACTATAGTATACAGGATCTTAGAGAACCTAGACTGGAACCCTCCTGACTGGCTTGTATATCCTGGTGGAGCGCTCGGAAACACTGCTAGTTGTGGAAAATGTTTAATGGAGTTATACGACTGGGGATGGATTAAAAAGGTACCTCGGTTGGTCGTTGTGAATTCAACCGGTGCTAGTACGTTCTTCGAATTGGTGAATGGGCAATTTGAAGGCCAAGAACTCAGGTGGAATGAGGGAAATTTCGATACCACTCTAATAGACAGATACTATGCTTACAAGGACAGTAAGGCACTGCTGCCCAAAACCAAGGCTACGGCTATACAAATTGGGAAACCTGCAAACATCGCTAAAGCTCTTCGAGCATTAGAATTTACCGATGGACTAGTAGTCCAAGTCGATGACAGGGAGATGAGTCACGGCATGGCAGTAGTGGGCCTAAACGGGTTTGACTGTGAAATGGCATCTGGAGCTGTCCCTGCAGGCATTAAGACATTGAGAGAACAGGAGGTAATAAAAAATGATGATGTCACAGTAGGAGTGCTGACCGGTAGGCAGAAGGATCCTGCATTGGCTGTAGAATATCACACTGATCCAAATAACATGTTTGCGAGACCCCCTATCACCTAAAGTATATCAGGCCAACTCAGGTCAATTACAAATTTGTCATTCTTACGATTGGATGAGAGGCAACTAAGTAGCTAATAACCAACATGGTCCCAGTCATCCGAGCAAAGACTAGAGTCGATTTCATCGCGTCAAACAGCCCCTCCGAATCTGCCCTCTTCATTGCCTTTATCGCGTTGAATAGGTAGGGCGCTGAAATGAAGCAGATTAATGAGTAGATTACGTTTAGATTTAACAGTATCCCTATAATGATCACCACGTAAGGAGATAAGAGGAGAATGGGATACAATCGCAGCGCCTTCCTTTTGCCAAGACTAATCGCAAGTGTTTTTCTCCCTTTCGACTTATCTGCTTCAAAGTCGGGGAATGACGTTACAAACAAGATACAGCCTGAAAGCAGTCCCAAAATTATCCCGTTATAAAATGGAATGAAATCAATAGAATTTGTAATTACAAAATATGTGCCAAACACGATAAGAGCGCCCTTGATAATAACGAAGGTCTCCCCTAGCCCACTGTAAACCAGTCTGTTAGAATAAGTGTAAACTGTAAAGACAGCTATTCCCAAAATTATCCCTATTATCGGACCTCGTAAAACAATAAAATAGGACCCTATGAGAGATCCCATAATGAGGAACAATAAGCCAACAATGTAAACATGCTTCGCTCTAAGTAGACCGCTGGGCAATACTCCTGTACCACCGCTAAATTTCGTTCGTTTTGTGATTTTGTCTATCCCTTTTACATAGTCCCAATAGTCATTCAACAAGTCTATGCTAATATGTAAAGAGCCTACCCCTGCTAGAATGAGTATAGTGAACGTAATGTTAACCTGGGATTTCTCGTAGTATCCTATTGATACTCCTAAAAGAACCGCTATAACCGATGATAGTACGAACCTTAATCTTACTACTCTCAGCCAAGCATACAATGGATTCCTGTTTTGCATCTTTTTATTATAGTCACCTATCGCCTCATTCTTAGCATTACCACTTACAAACATAAGATAGTGATTGCAATTAAATTATGACTACGTGAATAGATATTTATGAATTTGGACCTATCTCTTTTGAAGATCGCGACTACTGGTTGTGATTTTGGAAGGCAGATTAGAAGCTTTACGGAAATTTCCTCAACCCAGGATTATGCTATCTCAATTGCTGAAACAGACCCCAATAGTCATGGTATGGTGATCACATCGGAATCTCAGTCATCTGGACGTGGTAGGAGGGATAAAAGATGGATATCACCACCGGGAGGATTGTGGTTCTCGGTAATAATCAAATCAGACCTAAGGTCTATTTCCGCTGTATACCTTTCGTATGCAATGTCATTAGCACTATGTGAAACAATAACAAACAATTTTAACTTAGATGCATTCGTTAAATGGCCCAATGACGTTCTAATTAAGGGAAGAAAAGTGGCCGGTATCTTGATAAGCTCTGCAATTCGTGGAGATGACCTAGAGTACTGTGTTGTGGGAGCAGGAATAAATTTGAATTCAAGGCCAAAAGGCCTTAAAGGGTCAACTTCATTGATTGAACACATAAGTCGATCGTCGATTGCCATAGAACCCGTCTTGGCTTCCGTACTCGTTCTCTTCGATAACTACTACAATAAAATCAGATCCGGAAATTGGGAATTGATCAAAAGTCGCTGGAAATTACATTGTCCCATGATGGGAAAGAAGATCAAGGCGGAAGTGAAGGGAGTTCAGTTCGAGGGAGTAGCCAGCAATATTGATTCAGATGGTAGCTTGGTATTAGTAACAAAAGGGGGCCTACAATTAAAAATTTCAGATATACAAAATGCATATTTTGGCAATTCCTAGCCACCTTCACTTTTTGTTAGCCCTGCATATCACATTGACGTCATTCACGTTAGTCAATGTTTTTCCGGTAATTATTAGGGAGCCCAATCTTTTGAAAGCAGTACTACTGTCGTGACCCTCCAGATACTTCCATAATTGTTCCTTCTTGTCGAGTCTATTATGATTCACCATCGTGCTGGTGACCATTGCCCCAGCCGCTGTAGAATTACCATCTATCCCATCCGTTCCTACGCAGCATATGGAGAGATCTTGGCCGGAAGAATGTTCAAGCGACAATAAAGCGTGTAATGCTGCTTCCTGATTCCGACCACCAGTTCCATTTTTTCCTTGCTTACTTAGCCGGACCGTAGTTTCTCCTCCAAGGACGATAGCAAATGGCCGAGACAATGATTTCATCCCATTTGCCAAGAGGGAAAGCCATTCTCCGTGTTTTGCTGCGTCTCCGTCAAAATGCGATCCCAGAACAAGTGTATCTATTTTTTTTGACCTTAAATAGTGCGAAGCTGCTTCGCAAGCCATAGCATTGTTCCCAATTATCGCATACTCCGTTCTTCTGTGAAATTTAGTGGTATCCTGACGATGATCTCCCTCAAGCTTGATCCCTTCTGTGATGGCCTGTCTTATTCTTTTTAAATGTAAATTGTTAGCATTCCAAATATCATACTTTAGCAATATCCTCTTGGCATCCACGAATGTAGCGTAATTAGGAAATGTAGGACCCGAGGCAATTGTCTGGATTCCGTCTCCGATTACGTCCGAAATTAAAAGAGTCAGAAAGGTAGTTGACGAAGGAGAAAACCGGATCAACTTTCCCCCCTTTACCTTTGATAGATGCTTTCGTACTACGTTCAAATCTTGAATTGTGGCACCCGACTCGAGCAGTGATTGCGTAACGTATCTCTTATCAGCCAACGTAATCCCTCGCAATGGAAGGGACATGAGAGCAGATCCACCTCCTGATAACAGCACAAAAACTAGGTCACTAGGTTTGGCTCGCCTAAGCTTTTTGATTATCCTTTCTGTACCTTTAACGCTGTTTGAGTCTGGCAATGGATGCCCGGCTTCTATTACTTCTAATTCATGAATCTTTTTTGATGTCCCATATGGGGTTATAATCGAGCCACAAATTTGAGGCGAATTATTTCTGCCCTTTTGGAGAACTTTAATCAAGCCCTCCGCCATGGGCACGGAGGCTTTTCCAGCACCCACTATATAGAACCTGTCATAGTTCGCTAGGTCATATCTTAACGTTTTATTTTTAATATCTGACACTATCAATTTACCTTTGTTCCAACTAACAGCATTAGATATCAATTTTACAGGTTCAACCCCTGATATGGCCGCTTCCACTGCGGCCATTGCTAGTTTGCTTGAATAAAGACCATGATATTTTTTCAGTATCGAATTCTTATTGAGAATGGCTGACCTTGTCATCACGTGCGACTTAGAGTAAAGCATTCTAAATATGAAGATTGGCATTGTGATTGTAAATTTTATTGGATTAATTTGTAAAACTATAGTAAAAAAAAGCTTTGCAAATTGGCTTCGCCTCCTCACAACTTTATAAATCGTATCAATAGATGCATGAAGGACAAATGATTATTCATTAAGCAGATTCACAGTTTCCAATTTTTCTCAAGATAGATTAATCTAGGAATTGATGTTGAGATATGGATGCTCGTGCTAGATGGAATGGTGCTAGATCTCAAATTAAAAGGTCTATCGGGTAGAAGGGGGCTAATGTTTGTTCCTTATTACGGAAGATCACGGGCGTTTATCGGCAATTACAAGTCTTGGAAGGAATTCAATTCAGACGGCCGTATTGCCGAAATCGCAAGCTCCCTCCTGAGTCATGAAACGCTCCATATCACCCTCAACAAGATATCGTTTAGCGCTTCTGCGCAACTGGATGAACTCTTTGGTCAATCCAACTTTTGGGAAAAATACACACATGGATTGGGTGAACTAGAAAATCTGCAAAGCAGTAAGCTTCCACTCTCAAAGAACGCAGGAAAGCGAGCCAGAAGAAAAGGTAGAAAGAAATAACATCCTGACATACTAGAGGAAGTCGGTAGCTTCTAGAGTACACCGCCTCAGCCGTAGACAGTTATGAGATTTAGGTTTGCCTTAAGTATTGAATACTGATCAAATTCTGAATATGCCCTGAAATAACTCCGACTTGCGCGTTTAAATCTCCATTGAAAATAAATATGGTTTCTGTGGCACATAAAATAAATTTTGAATTTGAGGAGGAAAACAGATGTGCATTTCGTCAGGCTTGATATGCCTGCCGATCAATTTGAAATATTTAAAAAGATATATAGAATTTATGATACCGTTTTCCTTCTGGAATCATTACAGGGACCTCGAGAATTATCAGAAATTTCCATAATAGGCTTCGATCCAGCAAGCAAGGCCGTAATTGAAAACGATAGGATTTTTATTATTAATGGGAACAAATCAACACAGGTAGAAAAGCCAAACGACCCAATATCGCCGATCAGGAGTATCCTCCCATATGTAGAGGACCAGCGCTTTCGTTACGTAGGAGGAGCAGTTGGATACATCTCTTATGATGCCATAAAATCATGGGAAGATTTGAGGACGAAAAATAGGAAAAGGAAATTTCTTTCCGACACTTTTCCTATGCTTGAATTCGGTATTTACACCGACGGGATCATAGTAGATCACGCATCAACTGCTGTATATTACTTTCATCAGGGAGACGTTTCACGATCTGCTCAAATAGCTAAGCTTCTTAAGAATCCAGACGAAAAGGATCTGAGGGAGCCATTAGATTTCTCGTTGCCTGTCAATAATGTATCGAGAAATCAGTATACGAATATGGTGAAAAAGGCAAAGGAATTCATTTACAGGGGAGATATATTCCAGGCTGTTTTGTCTCGGAGTTTGCGGTTCCGTATTAAGGGGGATCCATTAGATGTTTATCAAAGTCTAAGGCGGATCAACCCGTCACCTTATATGTATTTTCTAAAGACGAGTAGCGGTGTCCAGATTATTGGGTCGAGTCCCGAGATGCTGTTGCGCGTTTCAAATCGGTATCTTGAGACATATCCAATTGCTGGTACTAGGCCTGTTGTAACGGATCCTGAAACAAACGACAAGCTGATGAGGGACCTCGTGAATGACAAGAAGGAAATTGCTGAACACACAATGTTAGTCGATTTGGCTAGAAATGATGTCGGTAGAGTTAGCAAATATGGGTCTGTAAATGTTAGGGATTTAATGGCAGTAAGACGATTTAGCCACGTTCAGCATATGGTGACTCACGTATCGGGTTCATTAGGAAATTCATATGATCAGTTCGATGCCTTTAAGGCACTCTTTCCCGCTGGGACGGTATCCGGCGCTCCAAAAATACGTGCGATGGAAATTATAGACGAATTGGAGCCCTTTAGAAGAGGCCCCTACGCGGGGGCGCTTGGATATTTTTCTTCGAACGATTCGTGTGATTTTGCAATTATATTGCGATCGCTTTTTATCCGAGGAAAAGAAGCATACTCGCAAGCCGGCGCTGGAATTGTTATGGAATCAAACCCTGTTGCTGAGTGGAATGAAACGGAACAGAAATTAAATGCGATCCTTATGGCCTTGCAAAATTCAAAGGGCCGTGGGAAAGAACCGGAATCAGCCGATAGTAACTTCTTTCAGTAAGAATCATTCGACTCAGGCTTTTTGCATATATAAATCAAAATCAGAGGGGTTCAGGTTGACCCCGCACGAGTTACATCTTCCATTAAACGGTCTCAGAACATCCTTGATGGATTTCATATTTATGATTCTGTTGATTCTACCCCCACATTTTTCACAAGTTATTTCTATAGATGGAAATGACATTAGGAGCTATTTATAATCTTGAAACGTTGGATATGAAATGATTTGTGAAGAATCTTAAACTTCTTAGTACGGTTATGCTGAATGATCATCTATCAGACATCATATCCAATGAATCACTGTTAAAGGTAAGAAAGAATAAATAACAAAACCAGGTCTATATCAATTCTTGCCTCTGGATCCGGTATGTGGCATAGAGTTATCACAAGAGCTAGCAATTCCATTCAATTATCATGGCATAGAATACTTTTTCTGTTGTGAGGGGTGTAAAGGAATCTTTTCGAGAAAACCCAAAAAGTATTCAAGACGTAAGGTTTGATATCTAGTCTGCGATATGGCTCGGTTCAGAAGGATGCTCAGATTCAGCGAGAATTGTGAGCTCTAATGAAGGCAGTATTTGTTGCTTCTCCCAATGGGGTGGTTGTAAGGGATGTTCCAGCGCCTTATCCAAAGGAGGATGAGATTGTCGTCAGAATGAACGTTTGCGGCTTATGTGGCTCCGATCTTGAGAAAACCAAAATCTCCTACACGATGGGTTCGACCAAATTGGGTCATGAACCAGTAGGCGAGATAGTAAAGGTAGGGAACAAAGTTACCGGCTTCAAGGAAATGGATCGAGTTTTTACGCATCATCATGTTCCCTGTTATTCATGCTATTACTGCCTTCATAACTGTGAAACTATGTGTGATTCATATCAGATGAACAATTTGGAACCATGTGGACTATCAGAAGAATTTCTCGTTTCGTCTGTACATCTCCAACGAGGAGGGGTTCTTAAGCTCCCATCGTACATAACTGATGAAGTGGCTTCATTGATTGAACCTCTAGCATGCTGTATCAGGGCGCTCTCCAAATGTGACCTGGACAGAATGCAGGATATCGTGATTTTGGGAGCTGGACCGGTGGGTATGATGAACGCCATGTTAGCGAGAAACGCAGGAGCTGATAGGGTGATACTGATTGATCCTAACGAATTTAGGCTCGATTTCGGCAAAAGGATGGGGTTTGACGTTTTACATCCCGTAAATGATGAGGAGAAAATAAGGAGCCTAAACGGCATCCTTTCCGGTAGAGGGGCGGACCTAGTTGTTGTCGCAACCGGAAATCAAAGCGCATTTACCCAGTCTTTAAAAATAGTAAGAAAGGGGGGACATATCATTCTTTTTGGGGTCCCGCCAAAATCGTCCTCAGTAACAGTTGATCTTGCATATGTGTATGCCAACGAGATTTCAATCCTGTCTTCGTATGCGGCGACCGAGCGAGAAACCCATCATGCTCTAAGGCTTCTATGCGATACACGCCTGAATTTTGGAAGGTTAATAACACATCAGTTTGACCTCGAAAACTCTGAGTTGGCCTTTAAGTGTGCGCATGACGCACTTGACGCTATGAAGGTTGTAATACTTAATCAGAAAAGAAAAAATAGAGTCCAATAGTCCATTCCTTTAAGATAGAAGAATATGAATTGGGGGATGAAGAACAGGCTGTCCCTAATCATGGGTCAGGATGATGGGCGATGTGTTATGCTCGCAGTAGATCACGGTTACTTTTTGGGCCCAACAGAAGGATTAGAAAATCCTAGGGAGGTTCTCACTCCTCTGTTGCCATTCGCTGATTCTGTTATGCTGACTAGGGGCATACTTAGAACATCTGTCCGTCCTGAATTCCGCGTCCCCGTAGTTCTTCGCATCTCCGGAGGAAGTAGTATAATTGGGGAAGACCTTTCCAAGGAGGCACTGATCGCAAGTATTGAAGACGCCATCAGGCTAAACGCAAGTTGCCTTGCTGTATCAGTTTTCATTGGAAGCAAGTATGAACACCAAACATTAATGAATCTGGCAAGATTGGTGGACGAAGGCGAAAGATATGGCATTCCAGTTCTAGCTGTTACTGCTGTGGGAAGAGAAATGACTCGTGATTCAAGATACTTGGGATTAGCCTGTAGAATTGCTGCAGAGTTTGGAGCTCATATTGTGAAGACCTATTATTGCAATGATTTTGACACAGTAGTGAGGTCCTGTCCAGTACCATTGGTTATCGCTGGAGGCAAAAAGCTCCCGGAGAAGGATGCTTTACAGCTAGCACATGATGCGATTTCATCTGGGGCATCCGGCGTAGACATGGGTAGAAATATTTGGCAATCAAAGACTCCTGTCTCTATGATTAAAGCAGTAAGGGCGATTGTTCATGATGGTCTCACTGTTGAGGAAACGAACCGTACTTTCATTCATGAGTCAACCAATGCCAACGTGACGACCAACCCCCAAAAGTAAGCCGCCTAAGCATTAAGCTTAGAATAACACTTATAAATTATAATAAGCCTCTGGTCACATACACAATTTGAAAAATGTTGTTGAGGAATCCATGCTTGTATGATGGAATGAAGATAGATTATTTTGTTCCTTTTCGTTTATTGTGGTTTGGAGGGAGTGCAATATAATGACAAGGATGAGGGGAGCAGAGGCACTTATGCGGTCTCTGGAAAAGGAAGGAGTGGAGTTTGTCTTTGGCCTTCCTGGAGGAGCAAACCTTCCCATTTACGACGCTCTGGTAGATGCAAAAATTCGGCACATTCTTGTCAGACATGAACAGTCTGCTGCCCATATGGCGGACGGGTATGCCAGAATAAAAAGGAGAGCTGGTGTATGTTTTGCAACATCCGGCCCTGGCGCAACAAATTTGATTACCGGTCTAGCTACAGCTTATGCAGACTCATCACCTATGGTTGCTGTCACCGGTCAAGTCCCTTTGGAGATGATTGGAAAGGATGCCTTCCAGGAAACAGACATAATAGGGATAGCAAACCCATGTACGAAATATACATTTCAGCCTAGAAAAGCTGTCGACATACCCGAAGCTGTTAAGAAGGGTTTTTACATTGCCGAAAGTGGAAGGCCGGGTCCAATCTTAATCGACATTCCAAAAGACGTTCAACAGGACACTCAGGATATAGAATTTCCCGACTTAATAAAGGTGAGGGGATATAATCCTGCTGTCGAAAGCGATCTTTCGACCATAGGAAAAGCTGCTGAATTGTTAATGACGGCTCAACGCCCAATAATCATGTCTGGCGGTGGGGTAAACCTGGCGGGCGCGTTTTCAGAATTGCGGGTCCTTGCAGAATTATTACTGGCGCCAGTAGTTACGACATTCAAAGGAAAGGGCTCATTTCCTGAAAATCATCCTTTAGCGATGGGTCCTATAGGAATGCATGGGCATGCAGAAGCTAATAAAATCATCTTAGAAGCAGATTGTATTCTTGCGATTGGCGCAAGATTCTCTGATAGGTCGGTTGGTAGATTTGATGAATTTGGAAAAGGCATGAATATAATACATATGGATATAGACCCTGCTGAAATTGGCAAGAATAAATCTGTTGATGTTGCCATCGTTGGAGATGTGAAATCTTCTGTGAAAACAATGATCAAGATTCTGAATAAAAAGATTGTCAAACGTAGTGAGGAAAACTCCTGGCTGAAGAGAAGGAAGGAGCTAATAGAGTATTATGCTGAGAGCATTAAGGATTATCCGAGAGATCTTACTGCAAGGAAGGTGCTTAAAAAGTTAAGGCAGGTTCTTCCAAACAATTCCATCGTTACGACAGAGGTGGGACAATGCCAGATGTGGACGTCGCTTCACTTCGATGTTATTTCCCCAGGGACTTTCTTTAGCTCGACTGGGCTTGGGACTATGGGTTTTGGATTTCCTGCCGCAATTGGAGCCAAGGCTGCACGACAAAACGTTCCTGTAGTGGATATTGCTGGTGACGGATCGTTTAATATGAGCGAAAACTCTCTTGCCGTGTCTGTTTTGGAGAATCTCCCAGTCATAGTTATATTATTGAACAACTACATGCTCGGAATGGTGGCTCAGTGGCAGAGAACATTCTATAACAGACGGTACGAAGGAGTTCATCTTCATAATTGCCCGGATTACGCAAAAATTGCAGATGCGTACGGTGCACAAGGAATAAAGGTACAGTCACTTTCGGAATTAGATAATGCAGTTAAATCGGCACTAAAGAGTAACGTGGCCACTGTAATAGATATTCCAATAGATCCCGAAGAAGATGTTTATCCTTTCGTTGCGCCTGGAACAGGACTAAAAGACATGATTATTGGTTCTTGAGGGCATAATAAGATGAGTCAGATTGGATACGTTCCGGAAAAAAAGACTTCGGCCGATGTTTACATTTTATCTGCACTAGTTGAAGATAAGCCTGGAGTTCTTTTTAGAGTAACTAATTTGTTTAGGGCAAGAAATTTCAATATAGAAAGTATTACAGTGGGTTATAGCGAGTCTGCTGACCTTTCGAGAATGACGATAACCACTAGAAGTGACGATCGTACTTTAGATCAACTAGTAAAGCAGCTTGGAAAACTCATTGACGTGGTCGAAGTACAGGTACTTGATAGATCTAACACTGTCTATAGAGAATTAGCCCTTATAAAAATGAAGGCTCAGGATTCGACCTCTAGGGCAGAGTTAATCAATTTAGCCTCAGTTTTTCGTGGGAAAATATTAGATATAGACAAATTTACATTAACTGTTGAGATTACTGGCACCCCGAGTAAGATTGACGCTTTTAGGAATTTGGTATCACACTTTGGCATAGTTCAGCTAGCACGGACAGGTGTCTCTGCGTTGCCGAGGGGAGCAGCGTAGCCAGCAAATCGACAAGGGTGAGATCCAAGGTGAAGAATGGACCTCTAGAGATAGTATGGGGATTCAATGGCCCTCAAGTGCTAACCCGATTCGGGAATTGTAATCTTTTAGCAAAGGTGATTTAAAGCGACTCGATATAGCATAGCAATGCTTAGAGGTGATGGAATAGGACCAGAATTAATAGACTCTGCTATGTGTATTTTGAACGAAATTAACGATAATTCATCAGTGAAATTTTCTTTAGTTCCTGTAGAGGCTGGAGACAATGCACTTACTAGATTCCATAAGGCTTTACCTGATTTCACGCTTTCAACTATCCGTAAATCAGATGCATGCTTGAAGGGACCCGTGGGAGAAAGTGCCGCCGAAGTGATACTTGTCATCAGACAGCTTTTTGACCTGTATGCGAATATCAGACCCTTAAAGGCTTATCCTAATACGAATTCTCTACGCAATAATATCGATCTGGTTGTGGTAAGGGAGAATACTGAAGACCTATATCTTGGGTGGGAGTTTTGGTCAGACGAAGAAACTGTTATTTCCCTCAGGCGGACCAGCAAAAAAGCCATTGAGAGAATAACTAAGTACGGCTTCAAATTGGCCAGACTAAGAAACCGACATAGAAAGGTCAGTTTGGTTCACAAAGCGAATGTATTGAGGAAAAGTGACGGATTGTTCAGGAGGATCAGCTCTGAAATCGCATCAGCATACGTTGATATTCAGTTCGAAGAGATGTACGTCGATGCATGTGCAATGAATCTTATTCGAAATCCTGAGGACTTTGATGTAATATTAACGTCAAACCTCTTTGGCGATATTATATCTGATGAGGCTGCACAGGTCGTCGGAGGACTGGGTATGGGGCCATCAGCAAATATAGGGAATAATTTTGGGGTATTTGAGCCAGTTCACGGAGCAGCTTTTGATATCCAAGGTAAGAATGTTTCCAATCCTAGTTCCATATTGCTCTCGGCTCGATTGATGCTTCAATGGTTAGGCGCAGAGCGCAACGACAGGCAAGCAGTATTAGAGGGTGATCGGATAGAGAATGCAATATTGCGAATGTTGTTTGAAAACAGGAAGACAAAGGATCAAGGGGGTACTCTAACAACAAAAGAATTTACAACTAGCGTCATGTCTTATCTGTATGCTAACTAGCCTTGTAGGCGTGAGTACTTGCAACGCGAGCTCGTTAAGAGTGGTTGATAAATAGCGCTAATTATGCTAGTGAAGGATTTGTATATAAGTGCCGACGTTGCTTAATCCGTCATTATGGAGATTAATGGTGAGATGATAACGGGGATAGCGCTAATTTTCTTGTCAGTATTATTTCTTTATGCTGGAGTTATTAACGAGACTTGGTCGCTTTTGGTCCCTGCAGATTACCTTATCTTAGCTATCGGTATTGGCTTTCTTGCACTAGGAATAATTACATTACGAAGAAATAAGAAGAAGCAGGTAGTTTAAGGTTCGATAACACCACTTTTTTTAGTAGTACTATTTTGGCCAGATTTATAAATAGGTGTATCCTAATTTTTACAAATTGGGTAGTCGGAGAAAGTCCCGTAATAAGCCGGTACGAAAGACTAGGACTGTCGAGGGAAGATGTCCTAAATGCACAACTATCGTGAGGTTTAACGTAAGTGGCCAAGTAGGCGATGAAATTTATGAATGCACAGGCTGTATGTCAAAGTTTCACATTGATACCCTCTAATGCTATGGATGTAGCTATAGGTGGGATCTACAACGATTATTTTCGTAATGACTGCTTGCTTTTTAATAAGCCTAATGTTCAAAAAGACATATAGGCCAAAAGGCTCAATTTGAGTCCATTGGACGGGAAATTGCAATATGAGGGAAAGGTGTTTCTGTATAGCAGCGGAATGCCGGAAGATCTGATCAAGAGAAGTAGATTGAAATTGGCGGAGATTGGAGTTTTGGACGAGGATATACTGGTCATTACGGTACCAGAGGGAGTGCCTGAAGGCTCAATTATGGTCACCATCTGGCCCCACTATTTATCTGTTGCAAAGGTGAGGAAGGTAAGAGAAGGGTCAATATATGCCCCTCAACTTTTCAATATTGACCTCTTATAAAGGATTAAAGGTGTATCATCGTAATAGAAATACGCGTTAATGCTACTAACATATTTTTGTAAGAAAGGAAGACATACCGATTGTCCAGGGAAATGGCCTATGACAGAACCGAGTGATGGTAACAAGGATTGTTCATTCGATGTGATCATTAAAACATGTAATTGTGAATGCCATCAGGCCTAATAGAACAACAACCTCAAACGTATCATAGTTGACGTGTTGTAAATGGTATGGGGTCAGGAAAAGTTAAGAAGCATACAATCACCCATTATTTCAGTCAGCCACCACTTCATCATACCCCTTCAAGATCGAATCCTATTCTCCTCATTAAATGTTTAGCTGTTTCTTGTATTCGATTCTCGACTCTTACTACAACTATCCCCTGTGAAGGTTGCCCGTAAAGAATTCTCGAATCAGTTGGTGCGTAAGCGACTAATGGAAGGGTTATTAGGTCCTCTTCACCTATTACTCTTACCAAGACAGGGGCATAACTCATTAATGCACGGAAGACAACTCTAAGTGCCTCTAAGGACAGTGTTCCCGCCTTATTTGTGCAGGAATATTCGATTAATTCCTCATCTAAAAGAGCTGTAATCATAGATTTCAATTTAGAGATGCTCATTTTGGCGGCTGACCTCTTCTCAAAACCATCAACGACACTCACCTCCGGGACAACATCAAAGCTGACTACTTTTGCCGTGGTCGTGTCCCCTACAGTGATAAACTTGCTGGTTGCCTCACGGAGCTCGATAATTTTCCGCTTTTCCACCTGACTATAGCTTATGACTTCCCCGAAAGGCTTTCTTAGAAGATCAATAATCTCCTTTCTAACAGGCTTCACATCGTGACTCAATTACATTGGTGTGGTAGAGGCTTTTTCTGCAATATCATTATCCTTAACTGAAGCAGCTATTACGCTGATACGTCCAGCCACCAGCTTAGATATCTTTACAAATGCCAAACTAGCCAGCGATTCCGGCTCCACCAATGTCACGGGTCTGCCAAGGTCACTACCTTCTCTTATTAGAGGATGCAAGGGAATTTCACCCAGGAAAGGCACACTAAACTTATCGCTAATTTTCTGCCCTCCACCTTTGCCAAAAGTGTAAGTGTTTTCGCCACAATGAGGACAGACAAGAAAACTCATGTTTTCAACTACTCCTAGTATCGGAATATTGAGTTTGTTGAACATCCCGATGGATTTGATGGCGACATTCATTGCTACATCCTGCGGGGTAGTGACTATTAAGACTCCTGTGATAGGTAGAGTTTGAGCCATGGTCAGAGGGGCATCACCTGTTCCTGGCGGCAAGTCAATTAGAAGGTAATCCAACTCTCCCCATTCTACGTCAGTTATGAACTGCTTTATGATCCCTGAGACTATTGGCCCACGATAGATGCCAGCCTGCTGAGATTGTTCATAAAAGAAGCCCATAGAAATAACCTTTATGTCGTTTGAGATAACAGGTTGTATCTTATTGTTTACAATCGGCGGCGAATCTCTTATTCCTAACATTAGGGGAACACTAGGGCCATAAATGTCTGCGTCTAAAAGACCAACGCTCGCGCCTGTCTTGGCCAACGCTAATGCTAGATTAACTGCCACGGTTGTCTTTCCTACTCCTCCTTTTCCGCTTGCGACCGCAAAAATATTCTTGACCTTGGGGAGCAATTCATCCATTGAAACTGCTCTTCCTTCCATAACTTTGGCCGTGACTTTGAGATCTAACTCATTAACTCCTATACTTTGCATGGAATTTCTCACTTCCTGTTCGATTTCGCTATTAAAGGGACAGGCAGGGGTAGTTAACTCAAGAGTAAATGATACTTTTTTGTCTTTAATAGTTAAATCCTTAATCATACCCATGGATACAATATCCTTATTCAATTCTGGATCCATAATCTTTTTGAGGGCGGACATAACTTGATCGACAGTAGTCATATGCTATATGTACTTGGAAGTTTACAATATTTAAAGTGTTGACAATTTTCACTCGGTCGCGCATTAGCTGAGTTGCATTCCCAATGAGATAACCATTTAGCCTATCTATTGGATGAAAGTATCAGTGCTAATACGGTGCGTCATATTTAAAGGATCTAAACCGTAGCAGCCTTCAGAGCTAAGAGAGGTCGGAGAACAATTATGCTATCCAAAGGTTAATAAATTGATGTTCCGTCGCTATCAATTGTATATCATGTTTGCAGTCGTCCATATGAGCGACGTTATAAGAATCCCGCCCGATCGCTTAACTCGCTCTCTTAACAGTACTGCGGTTGGAATTCTTAAAGAAAAGTATGAAAGTATGATTAGCCCTGAGCTTGGGTATGTAATCATGATTATAGACGCTGCTACAAACCCCGTGGGCAAGCTCGTTGCAGGTGACGGGGCAACATATCATAGAGTAAGTTTTAAGGCCTTAACCTTTTTTCCAAGATTACAGGAGATAGTTGAAGGAGAGATAGTTGAGATAACTGATTTTGGGGCATTTGTCAGAATAGGACCTACCGATGCCCTACTTCACTTGTCCCAGATAACAGACGACTTTCTTAAAAGTGATGTGAAGCAGGGAATAATATTGGCAAATCAGTCATCGAGGTCAATCAAAATTGGGTCTAGGTTAAGAGGAAGAATAACAGCGGTCAGCCTAGGTAAAGGAGCTGCTATGGGAAAAATAGGAATAACATGTAGGCAGCCGTTTTTGGGAGCCTTGGAATGGATTGAACAGGATGTCCACAAATCACAACAGACTCAGTCTACAGTTCCGATAAAGGAAAAAAAGCGAGGTTCCAGTAAGTAATGCCTAGAGAGCTTGCGTGTAAGAAATGCAAGGCCTTGACTATTGGAAGGGTTTGTCCTGTATGCAGTTCTACAGATCTGACGCCACATTGGACAGGAATGATATTAGTGTTTGATCCTTCAAATTCTCATGTGGCCGCGACTCTTGACCTTCGTGTCCCTCACAAATATGCGTTAAAAGCTTCATGACTCCCTTATGGTGCCGGAATACATTTTGTCCTTATCTGAGTATCTATATCGACGAAATCGAATTCTTTCGTACCTTGAAGAAGACGTGGGTAGCGGTGACATTACAAGTGAAGCGGTGATACCAGCAGATGCCTCAGCCGTAGCTGAGGTGTGGTGTAAGGGAAACACAGAAAGCGTTGTGATTTGTGGCGCGGAGGAAGCATGCATGGCTTTTGAAATATGCGGTTGCTGTGCTAGGAAACTAGTCGACGATGGGGCAATTGCCACAGGCGATCAACAAGTAATCGCGTTGAAGGGCAATGCCAAGGCGATACTCAAAGGTGAACGAACTGCATTAAACTTGCTGATGCGCATGAGCGGGATCGCAACGGAATGCAGAAAATTTAGCTTACACTTAAGAAAGCTTGGCGTTGATACGTTAGTCACTGGTACAAGAAAAACATCTCCTGGAATGAGAACTTTCGATAAGAAAGCCATCGCAATTGGTGGTGGATATCCTCACCGAATGGGGCTGTATGACAAGATCCTTATAAAAGATAACCACATCGCAATTTTGGGCAATGCCATTGACTGCGTAAACAAAGCAAGGAAACAATTCGGAAGGAACCAGGAAATAGAATGTGAGGTTAGTTCAGTTGAAGAACTCATTTCAGTTGTTGCAACTGGTGTAGACATCGTAATGTTAGACAATTTTTCCGTGGATAATGCGGAGGTAGCAATGTGTAAACTACGAGAGTTGGGCTTGAGAAATCGTGTACGTGTGGAGATTTCTGGAGGTGTCAATGAGTCTAATTTCCAAAATTTTGCTCAGTTAAACCCAGATTTCATATCAGTAGGTTCAATGACACATTCTACTAGAGCGGTCGATTTTAGTTTGACCATGAAGACCAACTTTAATAAGCTGGGTTAAAACTCTAGCTCAATACCGTTCTTCAATCTGATTCAATCTAAGAATAGGGGCGCTATACAAATCATACGGCAAGCATCCTTTCAATTGCTAGTCTAGCTCGCGACCTCACTTTATCGGAGACGTTCACCACGTACACCTTATTCTTTAGAGAATAATACACCTTCTCAACTGTAATCATCTTCATATACTTGCATATGGCATCCTCTTTCAATGGTATGAAAGTCTTGCCAGGGTTCTGATTTTTCATCCTAGGAAGAATCCCGATCTCGGTTGCCACTACGAATTTCTTGGAATGTGATGACGACGCGTATTTGATCATCCCCTCGGTAGAGAGTACATGACAAGATCCGTTGATATCACCTTGCCCATGGTGATATAGCGCTGATGTGGTACAGCCGCATTCAGGATGAATCAAAAGATCAGCGTCGGGTTCGGCAGCAAGTTGCCTATTGATATCGCGAAACGTCATCCCTGCATGTACGTGACATTCACCCGGCCAGATATGCATATTTCTCCTGCCAGTCTGACTTGCGACATATGACCCCAAGAACATGTCCGGTAAGAAAAGTATCTCCTTGTCGGCTGGAATGGAATTTGTGATTTCTACCGCATTAGAAGAAGTGCAGCAATAATCAGACAATGCCTTGATTTCTGCCGAAGTGTTGACATAACTAATAACGACAGCACCTGGATGTTTTGATTTCCATCTGATAAGTTCATGGGGATTAATAGTGGAAGCCAGTGAGCATCCCGCTTCAGTATCCGGTATTAGTACAGTCTTTCCTGGGCACAATATAGCCGCTGTCTCTGCCATAAAGTGGACCCCACAAAATACAATTAGATCTGAATCTGTGCCTGCAGCGGCTCTAGAGAGGGCAAGTGAATCACCAACAAAATCTGCGATGTCTTGGATTTCCGGGACTTGATAGTTATGAGCCAAAATCACCGCATTTAACTCTTTTTTCAGCTGTTTTATTTTTACGTCATAGTTATTGAGTTCTAACATTACTATAGTTTGAAAGGATTTAACGCTAACACAATTTAAAGCAGTACAATCCAGGATGGATTTGCTTTCTTCTTCCCATCGGTGGGCAATAGTTGCCCCTTTGATGCAAATCATGAAAAACCCCGAACAATAAGTATAGGTCTCAGCAGCCGAATGTAATAATCTTTTTAGCCCCTAAGTTGATAATACTCTTTGTCAAGGAAACTGTCTAGAATGGAAGAACCCTAAAGCACAAATCTATTATGTTGAGAAACACCAAGTGGCAGAATTCCAAATAATTGACTGATTCGCACAATAGTTGATTTAGTATTTATATAGGCGTGATATGTATATATATTAATTAAATGCCGACCCATGGATCGTTAACCAAAGCTGGAAAGGTTAGAGGGCAAACTCCAAAGATTCAGGGAAAGATTAGGGATAGTCCCATTTCCAGGTTGCGTAACAAAAATAATTATAGTAAGCGGTTCGAAAAAAGAAGGGCTCCTGGTCAAAGAAAACCTGAAAGAGGGCCTAGACGATAGAGTGCTGCGGTCAAAAGTACAACATTAGTTTACGCTGAACCACTTTTGAAACAGGTTGGCATAATAGGTTTTGGGACGATTGGTTTCCAAATTGCAAGATCGGTAGATAGTAGGTTTTTATCTTTAGCACGGTTGAGCTTTATTGTTGATTCGTCCCTCGGCAGATTGGAAGTTGCAAGGACGTCCTTAACGAATGATAGGCCACAGTTGTTTTCCGATCCAGATTCGCTTTTTCACTCTGAATCGTATGAAAGTACTCAAGTTGTAGTAGAATCGGCCAGTGGGGCTGCGGTCCGACAGTACGCTAGGAATATCCTATCTGACGGAAAGTACCTCATAATTTTTAGCGTAGGTGAATTAGTCGATGACACGTTCATGAGGGAACTTGAATTAGAGGCTATTGAACACACTGGTATTATTCATATCCCCACTGGAGCAATTGCTGGTTTAGACGCGATAAAATCAGTCAGAAGCAATATCGACCAGGTTACAATCTCTACTACTAAAAATCCTAAATCATTGGCTGGAGCTCCATTTTTTGATATCAATGAGAATATACATCTGGAGGAACTTAGTAATAGGACAGTATTGTACGAAGGAGATGTCCGCAAAGCAGTTGAATTGTTTCCTTCAAACGTGAATGTTTTTGCTGCATTAGCACTTGCAACGGGGAACATCACTAAAATCAAAGTCAGGATAATTGCCGACCCAGGTATTAGAGTTAATCGACATGAAATAGACGTTAAGGGAGAGTTTGGGCTATTGCAAATAATTGCGAATAACATACCTCACCCAGATAACCCGCGGACAAGTACTTTGGCGGTATTATCTGCTATTGAAGCAGTAAGATCCTCATGCAATCCGGCGATTAAAATCGGAAGTTAAAGATCTGACAGCTGCCACGATTTATATAGGGTAATAGTACGTGTTGTAACAAGGAATAAGGTATGAGTTACGGTGGATTTAGAAGAAACGATAGTTTCGGACCAAAACCTGTAGAAACAGGAAAGGAGTACGACGTACAGATTTCTGAAATAAGCCGAAAGGGCGACGGAATTGCTAGGGTTCAGGGATTTGTTATATTTGTCAAGGATGGCAAAGTTGGTCAAAATGCAAAGATAAGAGTAACACAAGTTGGGAATAGGTTTGCAACAGCGGAGATAGTTAATGGGGCCACAGAGCAATCTGCCCCGACTCAAGAAATCTCAGGTGGAAACCAAGACCAAACAACTGAGTCAGAAAACTAACTCTGCGAGTGTTACCTGTACCGACAGCAATTCTAAATAGTTTTTGATGCGTAGGATTGTACTAGGTGCAATCATCGCAGACTTTTTAGTATCTATAATTTTTTGATCTATTTACGAGTCAATTACCTAGACAAAATATTGTTTCGTGCTGCAGTTGATTCGTAGATCTGGCAATCAACCTACAAATTGAACCTCTCAACTGCACCTCGTCCACCGCACCATTGTCGAAATTTCCCGGCAGAATTAGATATAAGCGAATCTTAGAACCCAAAACATCGGTTAACTCCTGATTCGCAGTAACGATGTATGGCCTCAGAGCACCTCGAAAGACTTCTGCTCTTGCTTTAACGAGTCCTGAAATTTTGTCGCCGTTTGGCCAGTCTGGTCCTACTATTATCACACTACCAGAAGACTCTTTAAATCTTGCAGGTTCTTCCAGCGCACCGTCAGGTGAAAGGATAGTAACAGTATGTTTAGTCAACAAAGCTGGGATATGGATAAATCTGTTGATCAGTGATTCCCAATCCCGCCTGGAAAGCTCGAGCAATGCTTTTGAATAATCGGGCCGTCCAGTGAAGTGAATCAAACCCCCGATAGAACCGAAACTGCTTTTAATTTCGTTGAAAGAATCACGTAAATCGGCTTCATTTGAAAGGTTCACTTGATATTGCGGCAATTCAGACAACTGTTCTATTTTTTCTGGGGAGACGATTACTATTTTCTTGAGTCCATCATTTAACATCGTTTGGCAGAGAGCCTTAATTCTCGAAAGATCAAAAGGATCTCTGCTGCTTGTGCTTATTAAAACAGTTCCCGGGTACTGCCCAGAATCTGTTCGCTGCACTACTGTAGAGATTACTGGCTTAACAGTATAAAATACTCGATCATTGGGTACTACTCGACCGTTTAAAAGCGTACTTATTTTTTCTGAGGACAACATTAAAACCATCTCAGCTACGTCTTCTTGAGCCAGAAATTCCCCATCAACAATCATTTTTTTAGTATTCTCTTGAATCTTTTCAGCTATATGATAAAGCTTCTTGATAAGCTCTTTAATGTCGCGTTCTAGGGTGTCTTGATCTGAATTTAAAATTATTTTGGATTCTATTAACTCTTCAGCGATTTCTTTTCCTCTAGAGGCCATCTCATCCGTACTACTACCCAAGTGAGGCAGAATTTTCGCCAGAATTAGTTCTATCACATTGGACTTCATACCCTTAAACCCACCTATCCTTAGGAATTCAGCAGCAGCCTTTGGATAAACGGTTTTATAGATCCTGTCTGAGTGGACTGGACCAGGATTAGTCGCGATAGATCTAATTCCTCGATCTGTTAGTTCCCAAGCTAGAGCTTCAGCAAGCCTATTTTTGGCTCCCTGGGATGCCGTATATGGAGTTCTGAACCTATATGGTCGCTGCTCGAATTTGTTTTCTTCGGTGAAAAAGGTACTGATTGTAATTATCATGCCATTCTTCGGCAACAGATCAATGCCATGCATCGACGTAAGAAATGTACCCGTCAGGTGAATCGATACGCAATCCTTGAATTCTTCGTAGTCTGCATTGGTGAATACCTTAACTGGACCTGACACACCGGCATTGTTTACAATAATATCCAAACTTTCAGATGAACTTTTGATAGACCTATACATTCTAATCAATGACTCCTCATCAGACACATCAACCCCTGGAAATGACATTACGTTCGCTGAAGATCCAACTGATAACATTATTTTTAATAGGATTTCTCTAGTTTCATCTAATGGCTTCTGCCTTCTCCCCATGATAATAATGCTTGCGCCATTTTCAGCAAATTTTGTGGCTATTGCCTGACCTATTCCTGTTCCACTTCCAGTTATGAGAACGGTTTTGCCCTCAAAGGGCAAATTTGAGTTCACCGGACTCGTCACATTAGTAAGGATTTGAAACTTATATTTAAATCAATTTTAGTTTCTATTGCTAGCATTCTGTCATTCAGTAAATACGTGGGACAATTAAGAGGAAAACTTTTTTCCGATCAACTATTCCTGGATTTGACTAACCTGCGCTGTTCTCGAAGCGCGGCAAAAGCGAGAGAAGTGTCCCCAGGAATATCTTTCACTTGTGTATTCATTATTGGTATCCAGGTCTGCTATAGGTTACCCTCTACGCCCGCCACCAATCTATTCCTATAAAGTGTACATGTCCTTTCTTTGGCCTAGGACAAGCAAGGATGAATTGTTTCTTTACCGTAGTGGCCAACCTTCCACTCAAGACTATCGAGGTGGCATTAATATTGGTTGTTGGGACATATACCGATATCAAAAATGGCGCATGATCAATACCTGGTCCTCGCTCATACACGGCAAAGTCGCAACCAAACTTTATCCCTGGGGAGACAATATAACCCTTGTCCTTCAGTACCTTGAATACCAGGTACTTTGCATCAAAGTTGTCATATTGCCTTCTGCACAGAGTTTTTATTCTCCTGACAGAGATTGTTTTTCCCAATTTAGAGAGGATAGATAACTTTTCTCTTTCCACAAGATAACAACCTTCGATTAGATCAAGTACTATCGGGACATCAAAATCGATTCCTTTTGGTTTCGGAATCCCAATTGGCTTACCGTAGTAGCCATTGCCAAATAGTGCACGGGAGTCTTCGATACTCCAAATAATTATCCGATTTTCGATCAGATGTCCTAATACTGGTTTATCCATCACATACTCAAAGCAAGGATTGTTAAAGAATCAGATGCTTCCTGGCACTTGTCGGCCATACCTTCTATCCCTTCAATTGCATCCTTTAAAAGGAGCAAATCTTTTGTTACTGATATTTCATTCATCGCCTTTATGATTAGACTCCTGTGTCTATCATCTACCAATCTCTCCAATCTCTGAACTTCTTGGGCCAGTTCGATTGTGCTTGATGGATTGATACTCAGGGCTCTTGCCATCTCATTAAGTTTGTACGTTGCATCAACTACCATACCAATTAACTCATTGATGTCTTCTGCAAATTTTCCTATCATAATGATGTCTACTTTCATATTCGCAAGCCTAAAGGCTACACCACTTATGTAACCTGCAATATCGTCCATCAGATATGCCGTCCTTAGTACGTCCTCCCGATATACCATCAGACTTCCAATTTCTGCGACTTCTCTTGTCACACGCCTTCTAAGATTATCCACGTCCTCTTCCGCAATTCTCATTCTGTCCAACGTGGGCTGAACATCATGAGTCACCCCGTGTGTGATACTTTTCCCTAACGAAGAAAGTTCTCTTGCAGAGTTCAAGATTTTGCCTATCTCATCGTGAAGTATAGCAAGGATTTTCCGTTTGGCTTGAACCTCCAATTCCCCGCTATACATTAAGGAACAAACACGATTTGCTGGCTATTATTTCTTTTGACAATGATGATGAAGGATTAGAATCATGAGATTGGCCGTCACCTGAAAGGAAAACCTTTCTCCGTCACTGTATTCTTTAAGACCTCGCATCAAACGGAATAGAAATAGAATCACGGATCTCTATCAAATCTCTAAGGATTGCACTGGCAGTTTCTAAACCGCCAGCTCCTTTCCCCACAATAGTTTTGTCGCCAGAATATTCGGAAGAAAATGTTACAGCATTTAGCGTACCGGTAACGCATATAGGATCGTTCCTTTGGATCTCCAAAGGCATCACTTTAAGTTCATTATTATCGCAGCATGCTATTAGCCTAATAGCCCTACCATTCTTCTGTGCATTCCTTATTGCCTCTAAACCCACCTCTGAGATGCCACGTCTTGAGACATCAGCAATATTCACCTTCCTTGACATGATCCAATTCGCTAAAATGGCAAGCTTGGCAGCAGCATCATATCCTTCAATATCGAGCTTAGGAGTCGCTTCAGCGTATCCCTTTTGTTTGGCGTCGAGTAGTGCCTCCTGAAACGTGAGCCCCTCTTCCTCCATCTTGCTAAGAATGTAGTTAGTTGTTCCATTGAGGATTCCTCTGAAAGATAAAATTCTATCTCCTCTTAGACATTTTTTCGCAAATTCCAGAATAGGTGTTCCTCCCCCGACGGTACCACTAAAGGCTAGTTTGACGTTGTTATATCTCGATAATTCCAGCAAGGAGGAAAAGGCGAGTGCCAAAGGCCCCTTGTTAACTGTAATAACGTGTTTCTTGGTTTTCATCGCAGACACAATATGAGAAATCCCGGGCTCGCCGTTCTCTAGATTTGTAGGTGTAACTTCGATCATCACTTCGGCCTCGGTATTTTCTATAAAATCATTCGTATTGAACCGGACATTCTTGTCACTGTGGTACGCCGAGACAGATTTTTTCATACGTTTTGCTTCCAAAAGCCTGCCGAGATCTAACCCATCTGCCGATACGGCCACGCCATTGCTGTCAACGCATCCTACCACTTTTGGATTCAAACCAAACGTGCGATACAGTTCGGCCGATTTAGAAAGAAGTATCTTCACAAAGCTTTGGCCAACCACTCCAAATCCAACTATTATGATACGCAATTCATGTTCTGAAGTAATTCTCTAACTAATATACGTAAGAATTCTTTTAATGGAACAAACCATTTATTGCTTTCCTGAAACGAATTAGTACGATAAATAAACAATTTGTTAGAAAATGTAATCTTCGCATTTGTTATCGGAGTATCTGCGGGCGTTGTAGGTTCATTACTAGGACTAGGTGGGGGCATCATAATATCCCCCATCCTGACTTTATCCGGCTACTTACCATCGCACGTCGCCTCGACGAGCTTGCTAGCAGTGGCGTCGACAGGTGCCTCGTCGACGGTGTCTTATTCACTTAAGAAGAAAATAATTTATAGCGTTGGCATCAAGGTTGCAGCCTTCGCTGTTCCTTTTTCAGTTATAGGTGCCCTTATTTCTTCCATGCTAAATCCAGATGATTTCAAGTTGTATTTTGCCATACTGTTAATATCAACGAGTTTCTACCTACTAATTCGAAAGTCAGTAAGAGCGGAGAGATTTGATAGTGAGGGTAGAGGAAAATTAACCTCTAATGCCTTGCTTTACGTGGGATCTTCAGCAGCCGGCTTAATATCAAGTCTTTTTGGAATAGGAGGCGGCATTTTTTTTGTTCCTCTATTGTTTGCAGTAAAAAAATTATCGATGCAGCAGTCCGTCGCAACATCTCAAATATCTATACTTATAACCTCAATCGCGGGTATCTTGACTCATTCAGTGCTATTTCAACAGGATTATGTGTTCGCTGGGGCAATTGCACTAGGGGCGGTAGCAGGTGCGCAGGTTGGTCCGTTTATTGCAGTCAGAATCAATGAGAGATTATTAACAATCCTATTCTCTATCTCACTTCTAATTATATCGGTCCAACTCATGTTGGGCTATTTTCAGTAGTACGATCATTATTTGATGTCACTCATCCAACTGCCAAGAAGGGAAGGAATTCTTTGTTGTGTTTTCATGATATTCCAATTTAATTTCAGTTCCTTCTCCAGTTTTGTTTTTTCCCTTATATGAGAATTTGAGGCAAGGTGGGCAACTAGCTGTTCAGCGGAGCTCATGTCATTTGAACATATATTACATCTAATCGTGATAGAAAATGATCTCAAGTGCTCATAAATAATCTAATGATACTTAATATGTTATCCTCCGGATTAGATGATTTAACCTATCTACTTGCTCGGCAAATTTGCGATCGTCATATCCCTGCATCAGAGGCGATCTAAACTTTATAGTTTGTATGCATATTCATAAATATAGCATGATCAAACATAGTTAGAATTTTTTTGCTTCGGTACCTCTAACAGGCTTTATAGGGGGAGGCAGCTTCTCCAGCTTATGCGAAGGATTAGCTAGATAATGCCTGGAAGCTCCTTCTCCGGTAAGTACAATGTTACAATTTAGACATTTGTATCGTATAGCCAACGTAGCTCAAGAGTGTAAATATACACACATGGCTAAAAAGTATATGGAAAAGGTGCACTAGCGTAGCTTGATTACTTCTCTGTTATCAGGCACTGAAGTCCTCATGTGATACCTGTTATGGATTGCACTAGCAATATTCTCTGATTTTGATTTTTCCCCGTGATTAACTATTACTCTCTTGGGTTTTACCCGATAGACAAAGTTCATAATTTGGTTATAGTCGCTATGTCCACTAAAACCATCTACCCTTTGGGTATCGCAATTTACCGGGACAACCTTTACCTTCCCGTTCTTGTCCATCATCCCAATTTCATTCATGATTCCATCCATGACACGTCTCCCCAATGTCCCATTTATCTGATAGGAAACGAAAATTATTTTGTTTCCTCGCAAAGGCGCGATCGACTTAAAATATTCTACTGATGGTCCACCTTCGAGCATACCTGACGTAGCCATTATAATGGAGGGATTGCGATCTTCTAAAATCTCATCGCGTTTTCCAGGTCCGTTTACTAATGTAAAATATTCGGACTGAAATGGATTGACACCAGAAGAAACAGACTTTCTTACATTAAATCCTAGATAGTGTGCGTACGACATATGGATAGCGCTAGCCTCAGAGATCATTCCTTCAATGTATATTGGGCATTCGACCAAATTTCTTTCTCGCATCTCTTTGTCCAACACCAACATCATCTCTTGGGCTCTTCCTACGGCAGGTACTGGGATCAATACCTTACCACCTTGCTGCAGTGTTTGGTTTATGCTTTTTGTAAAATTGTCATACACAGAGGTTTGATCCGGCATGACATCAGAAGTATTGCCGTAAGTACTTTCAGTAATAAGGGTTTCGACCCTTGGGTAAACCGAGAGAGCAGTATCAAGTAACTGAGTCCTAGCGTATTTGTAATCGCCAGAATACAATATATTATGAGCTCCCGATATATTCAAATGCACAGTAGCACTTCCCATAATATGGCCGGCATTATTGAGAGTAATCGTAATATCTGGTGATATATCGGTCGGCTTGCCGTATGGCAATGTAATACAGTGCTTGATCACTTCATAAACATCACGAGATTCGTAAGGTAGGTAGCTACCATTTGCCTTTGCTATCTTTACTGAATCCATTTGCAGAAGCGTCATTAAAGGCAATGTGGGTTCGGTACAATATACAGGTCCTTTATATCCATATCTGTAAAGTGCTGGCAAAAACCCCTGATGGTCAATATGTGCATGACCCAAAACGACTGCATCCAGATCATTTAATGAGAATGGAAACCAATCGATTCTAGGAAACGCGTCGATACCTAGCGCCTCGCCTGGATTTATTCCGCAATCCAACATCACTTTACTTTCTGGTGTCACCACAACAAAGCACGACCTACCAACTTGTCTAACACCGCCTAAACAATAAATTAGAACTTCGGTCCTGCTGGATGCACTGGAGGAAGACTTATCGAATCTAGGAGTGGCATCGGATGAAATCAATTTCTCATCGGTATTATTCGTATCCGAGTTCAATTTACCTTTCATCTTGATATTGTCCAAATAGCTGTGTGTACCAACTACAAGTGGAGTTCTGAAGATTCTCTTTCCGAGGTCCTGAAAAAAGTTGCTCCTCTCCCTCGCAGAGCCCTTCAGAGTTGAATGAATTGTCTTAATGCTAGTAGACGGTATATGCGGAGAAAGCCGAGTTCTGGTTAGCCAACCTGTTAAAGTTGCAATTTCTATAATCAATGAAGGAGTGATGGCTTCCGGACTATTTAGTTCCAGTATTACTTCACCCGTTGCATCGTCGCAGAATACTGCCGACAATGAAACCTCCTTCGGAACAAGCTTCAAAATTGTTGCCCTAGTCAAATCCTCCGAAATTCGAATACTTGGGTCAGTTCGGATCACAAACCGTTTTTTCATAGTCTTGGAGAGACCTGAAAGGTGTAATGTTAATTCTGTGAGAGCAAATTTAGGATTTTTAGTATAAAGTGCAATTTTTGGGCCTTCAAACCGAGCAGCCGTAATTAATGCTTCTTTAGGAAGTAATTTAGTCATTGAATAATACAGGGATTCACCTTCTGACTCATCGAAGCGATCAACCGCCCTTAATCGCTTTTTATCGGAAGTCTTGAAATTCTGAGACATTACTTCGGAGCTTATGGTTTTGTTGGCTGCCGAATTCGCATTGGGTGCTCTACCTAGCTCGAAATCGTCCTCCGAACGACTATTTTCTATCAAATTGATTCACTTCCAGCCCGCAAAGGTATTATACAGTTAACTTAAAGTTTTAGCCAAACGTTATCCTACCAGAATGGGCAAGTAAATACTCGGCTGATCCATTAATATATCTTATTGATACGTAGCTTGCCCTTAAGGTTTCCAATAAGAGAATACTTCTTCTAAGATCTCAAATGAAGGTTACCGGAATTAAGTTTGAGAATAGCCTCACTAATGCTATACTTCAACCAATTTACTCTCGTCAAACGATTTTGAATTGTACCAGTTGTACCTAAAAAAATCGAGACACCAGTCATGGAAAAGTCCCTCACGATCGACAGATCCATTGCTGTAGAACATGGAAGTCATATCGGTTAGCCCCTTAGAACTAGGGAAGATCACAGTAGCTTGCTTTTCATTCAGAACCACAGCCACTTGAATTCTGTCAATCATTCTCCGTTCGACTTCACCACTTCTCAACAAATCCTGGTAGCCAACCTGTTTAAGCAAGTCAGTACGCTTCCTCGGAACCAGTGCATTTTGCGGGAGTATATAGCTAAATTTTAGCTTCTTGCTTTTAATACGAGGCAGTATCGCCTCGATGAGTTCTAACGGAATCTGTGGCAGCATTGCACAAATGTACTCTTCAGACTCTTCATACATCTTTTTCCATTTTTCCATTACGGCAACAAGCCCGTCAATGAACTCGCATTTATTAAGAGCGCCTATCCTGTAAATGAATTTCAGTGGTATATCCCCAGCGATATGTTCTGAGAAGTAATTCTGATACGTAGAAAGAAAACTAAAAGTCGAAATCTGCCTAATGATAATATTCCCAAAGGTGGAAAGTGAAAAATTACCACTCGAGTCTTTTTCAATCAGTCCTGCTTCAAACAGCCTGTTCAGGTTTCGATGTACTTCTTGCATCGTCACATCAAGGTCTCGTGCAAGTCTCGCAAGTTTTGTCTTCTCATTATGCAATTTGAACAAGATTTGCAGCCTGTGTTCGCTTGCAAGTTCAAAGAAGATATGTTGAGTGTGTTCATAATCACTAATGACCGGAAAATATTCGCGGCTGTCACCTTTTTCTCGCATTTTTATGCCCCCATCATTTATTTGAACCGGTTTCAAATATTAGTTTCCTTACAGAACTGAAACTAAATCGACTTCAGTCGATCTTTGAGTACGTATCCAAGCAGAATCACTCGCGGTATCATGAGCTTATATATTATTGTAGACAATCCGTGATCTTAATAAATTTATAATTGATGGATTTTGTATACCCAGCGTGCTACCTTATAATCCATGGCAATATGAAAACCATGGCTACAATCAACACCATCACGAGGGTTAGAATAAGAGATGCATTTCGAAAGCGAGTCGAACCCGCACTAATTTTTCTTTCGATAAATGAGTTGTATAGTTGTCCTCCATCTAGTGGACCTATTGGCAAGGCATTGAAGATCCCCACATTAAAGTTGACGAACCATAACCAAAACAGAAAGTTAGCTATAACTGGAAAAGCTGACCCGAGCGCTGACGAATATTTAGACGCCATTAGATCAGAGTAAGGGACCGAACCTTCAGCCATAGTGGGCGGAAGTAGAATCGCAATTGGGTTCGATCCGAAGGCGCTCTTGTATCGGCTAAGCACGAATTCAGGATCTGGTGATACGTTCGTGATCGTAACGCCAAGAATGCCAGTATTGGGCCGCACACTATCAGGGATCGAAACGGTTTTTGTTACTTCCTGACCACTACTGTCCTTCCATGCAATTGCCACCGTGTTACCTAAATTCGATTGAAGAAGCCTGCTTAAATCCTCAATGTGCTCTACGTTATTCCCTTGGATATCTACAATCACATCTCCTCTCTTCATACCGATTGAACTGGCAAGTGAACCATCACCTACTGTCATGATCTCCACTCCATATTGAGCGTCCTCTGGCTGTGGCAAAGGTACAAGGGATGAGACAACAATGTATAGCAAACCAAGAGAAAGTCCAGCCAGTATCATATTGTTCAAGGGACCTGCCGTCAGAATTGCGCTCTTTTCTTTTGGCTTTGTTCTAGCCAACTCTTCCCTTTCTATATTAACAAATGCTCCGATGGGGAATCCCAAAATGAGCACCAATCCAGTAGACTCTACCTTCACTCCATACACCCTAGCGACAATTCCGTGTCCTGCTTCATGAATGATAATTGTCAGTACAAGAGCGACCCAGCCATAAGTCCATGGCAGGTAGGGGTTTAACCCTGGGATTAGGAGGTTTGATTGAGGTCCTATATCCCTAACCCCTTCACGAGCAGCTCCGTTGGAAAAGAGAACCATTAGAGAACCCACTATCAAAAATACGGCTAGAGCAGTTATGAGGGGCATGAGATATGTGTTAAATTTCGCATAGACCTTAGCAATCTTAAGACTTGCTACTTTATCAAAAAAATTTAGCCCATAAGGTGTATGAATAAGAATTAGTGGAAACTTCATCTCAGCCCGAACCTTGTTACTTTGTGCCTGGTTTCCCAACTTCTACTATAACGATACCTGGCTATTTAAATCAAGTCATTGGCCTATCCTAGCTCATGACGTTCACAATTAGTAAAGTACAACGTGACCCTTTAATCAAACAATATTTAGTTGAATTGTGAACAATCTAAAGTTTGAACACTAATATATTAAACTAAAGATAACTCCTGAACGGAATAGTACGAAGCAATGTCTAAGGCAGGAGAAAATCAAGACTTGGCGCAGGGTATCTCTAGAAATGAAAGGAAAAAGCTTTCTGAGCCTCCCATCGATGTTTTGTTTAATCCCTCTCTTATATTGAAGCGGGATGCTTGGAATATCGACGTTACGTCAATGCTAAGAATGCTATTGAATATTCTCGAAAGAGTCCACTATAAGGATTTGAGAATTTGCGGTGTTGCTGCCTTGTCATCATCGATGATACACCGAATAAAAGTGGAAAGTATTTTCAAATTGCAAACCTTGTCCGAAAAAAAAAGCAAACCATTGAGCCGTGCAGATGAAACTCCTATTGAGAGCCTAAGCCCTATTGCGATACCCTTTAGATTCGAATCAAGCTATCCTGTCTCATTGCAAGAGCTTTTGTCTGTCCTAGAGAGCATGGTGTCGACCCTCACCGAAAGAGGGACGCGTAGACCACGCATCAATCTAGATCCTGTAGAGGACTTTTCGTTTGATCAATATTTTGTAAAAATAGAAGAGATCTTGGCGCAATTCGAAGCGATGATAAGAAATAGGCTCCTCGAACGCGAAAATGAATTATTTAGTAATTTAATAGCAGATATGGACCCGCTATCGAGTGCGAGATGCTTTCTGGCAATGTTGTATCTGGCCTTGAAGGGAACTATCCAAATTAAAGAAACTAGCGATGGAGAAGATATCCTTTTATGTATGGTACTGCAGGGTTCGCCGTAGGCTTAGTGTAAAATTGGTATGAATGTGAAAGATAATGGTCTGTTGCAAGATGAAATTAAAGCACGGATTGAAGTAGCACTTTACTGTTCTGGGAGACCGATGTCAGTCGATGAGCTAGTTCGGGCATCGGGTATCTCGTCGAGAGAGAAAACCATTCAAGTCGTCAAGGATTTAATGAAAATAATTAACTCTCAGCTAAAGGCTTTGGAAATAGCTAAATTAGAGGATGGTACCTTTGTCTTGCAAGTGAAACCTACCTACCTTTCTATAGTCAGAAAGTTTTCTCATCAGCCCATTTTGTCACAAGCATCTCTGAAGACGTTATCCTATATTGCATACGAACAACCAATTGCATCCTCTAGGCTGGCAAGAATTAGAGGTTCTCAGGTATATTCGCATCTTAAGGAATTACATGGTCATGGATTTATTAAGCACGAGCCGTTAGGCAGAGTAAAGGTATACAAGACAACTGACAAATTTGCAAGCTATTTTGGGATTCCAGACTTAAATTTGCTTAAAAGACATTTGGTTACAACTGGCAAACTGTAGTTTCGGTCTTCTTGTGGTTGTTGCTACTTCCACCGTAGGTAGCCTAGGTATTGAAAAGTATTAAATTACCCATTTGGCGGGTTGGTCTAATATGCGTAAGTCAATAGAGAATCTCACTGGCAGAAAATACACTGGGGGCAAAATTACTCCTCGCAGAAGTAGAAGGAAATACGAGATCGATCGATATCCTAATGAAGCTCTAGTGGGTAAAAATCTCTCCATTTCTCGCCGGACTAGGGGAGGAAATTATAAAACTGCATTGAAAAGTTCCGAATTTGCCAACGTCACGAATCCTGAAACTAGAACGACCAAGAAGACAATTATTTCTCAGGTTATAAGAAATCCTGCAAATAGGGATTACGAAAGAAGAGGGGTGGTAAACAAGGGAGCGATAATTCAAACCGAGTTAGGTGTTGCAAGGGTGACATCCAGACCTGGACAACATGGATGCGTAAACGCCGTTCAAATTTCCCAATAGCTCATAAGCAGTGGTAGCTGCTTGGATAATTAGTTCGTTATTGTTCAGTACAGATTTCGCGTCGAACTCAATCGCGCACCTCTAAATACATTGGTTTAGGGGAATTCTTGTCCAATTGAAATCGTTCACAATGCGCTCTAAACACTGATAAATCATCTTACCCTTCTCCAATGCAAGTATGGCATGACGCCTTCTTAAGATATTACTTAACACTAGGGAATTCAAGTTCGCTACCTATGTTAGTTGCAATCGACTATTACCATAATCTCAACATTCGGGAAATGCTATTAATAGTTACAAGCAGATATATATCTCCTATCAAAGAAGCAAACTTGAATTCCGAGAAGGGTTCTTCCACCTGACTTGTCACTTTGGTTGTGCGTAAATGCAGAAGAATGACATTAGTCTGCATCACTAGGTGTATTTACTTATGTTGTTCGTCGTTGCTATTTAATTCGTTAGGAAATAACGAGCAAATCACATGTCGGCTTGGTATTATCAAATAATGAAAAGGATAACTCTGAATCCACATTTACAGACCTGTCCTTTACGCGGAGTCTGTTTTAAGAGCTCATACTGAAAATGTCTTGGAAAAAAAGAAAGGATATTAGAGTGGTTGTCGCAAGTTAGAGTGTAACAACGAGCCTCGAAATAATAGCCCCACATGCTGCCTTGTCATTTAAGTACATGGATGGGCATGGTGACTCCCCCAAGAAGTACCTCGTTATTTCAGATCTTCACCTCGGTTTTGAATACAATCTTGTACAGAAAGGAATTCATATAGATTCGAAATTCTTTACCCAACAAATTGTTTCCGAGGTAAATGCAATAACAGAAAGTTTCAAACCCGATGGCATAATACTGCTTGGTGACATTAAGGACTCAATTGTCAATATTAACTCTATAGAGCAGCATCATATACCTCGATTCTTGAAGGTTCTGACTAACGATTATCATGTCTATTTGATTCCTGGTAATCATGATGTGAATATCGATTGTTTGTCCCCAGCTGAGGTGTCGATATCTAGTCCCACAGGGATTACGATAGGTGATACACTCTTTTTGCATGGTCATACTATGCCATCAAGTAAAAAATCTGCTGTAAATAAAATAGTGATGGGACATCTACATCCAGTTTTAAATAAACCTGGTAGCAACTTGAATGGTGAACGTGTTTGGATATTCCTGAGAGTTAGGAAAAGTTCTATCTTCAAAAATGAAGAAGGATATCTTGACCTAGTAACGATGCCTTCTATCAACCGATTTATTGCTCCCTACAATGATTTTAGAAGTAAGAATTCTAGTGTTTCTCTGTCACCTATTATTAGAAACGTTATGAAATCACATGATTACGTTAAAGAGGCCTTAGTAGTTTGTTTGAACGGATATGTATTAGGAGACAAAAGGCTGCTTCCATTTGTAGCATGAATGTAGCCCAAATTCAAATAGGGGCAGCTTGGATAAACGATCCTTGACTGATCTCAACCGACCTGCAATTTAGGGTTCAATATATGGCTTTAGGTAATCATATGTGGGTGTATGTGTCCTAATCCATTCCAATGTGTTAACGAATGTTGAAGCAGATTCAACCGTAGTCAGAACTGGTATTCCCAGCTCGACAGCCTTCCTGCGTATCTGATATTCATCATCTAGCATCCCAATATATTTCTCAATTGTAGATGTAGATGGAATATTAATTATGAAATCGATCTGCTGCCTGAAAAGCATGTCTGAAATATTGGGCTTTCTAAGTGGTTCGCTAACCTTATATACCCTTTCAACCGGACGAATGTTGAAATTTTCCATAAAATCTGCGGTATGTTCGGTAGCCACGATCGAGTAACCCATCTTACTGATCATTTGTGCAAGTGGGAGAAGTCGTTCCTTGTTAATGGGTCCTCCTGCCGTGATCAAAACTCTTCCGCGGCGTGGCAAATTGAATCCGGCCGCTACGTAGGCCTTCGATAGCGCATCGTGAAAGCTTGATCCAAAACAGGCTACTTCACCAGTAGATTGCATTTCGACACCAAGGACGATATCTGCACCTTCGAGCTGCATAAATGAAAACTGAGGAACTTTTATGCCAAAACCGGACCTCCTTAACCAACTGTCGCCACGATCAGCTGGCAGCCTTCTACCCATCATGGCTTGGGATGCCAATGAAATTAGATTTAATCCAGTGAATTTTGATACGAATGGCATTGACCTGGAAGCACGGACGTTAGCTTCTATTACAAGTACTTGACCATCCTTTATCAAAAACTGTATATTGAAAGGTCCTACTATCTTCATAGCCACGCCAATTCTTTTGCTGTATTCCGTTATTGTTTCTACAGTTTCTCTATCTAACCTCCAAGGAGGAATGCACATAATTGCATCTCCAGAGTGTACTCCAGCATTGTCGATATGTTCGATAACTGAACCAATTACGACGCCTTGTCCATCTCCAACTGCGTCGACTTCCACTTCTGAAGCGTTTTCCAAAAACTTTGTCATAACAATAGGGTGATCAGGGCTTATGTTAGTAGCCTCGGTCAAGTATCTCTTTAACTGCTTTGGAGTCCAGACAACTTTCATTGCAGCGCCGCTGAGCACATAGGAAGGCCGAACAAGTAGAGGGTATTTCACTATCTCTGCAAATGATCGTGCTTCATCTAAACTTGTAAATTTTTTCCAAGCTGGCTGTTTTATACCCAAAGAGTCAAGCAGGTTTCCGAACTTGTATCGATCTTCAGCTTGGTCCACACTCGCAGCGGATGTTCCTATTATTTTGACATTTGCTGACGCCAATTTTGGAGTTAGTATGTTTGCCGTCTGGCCCCCAACGCAAGTCACTATCCCATCAGCAGCCTCTCTTTCGCAAATGTCTAATACTCTTTCAAGTGTCAATTCTTCAAAATACAGGCGGTCGCAAATATCGTAATCGGTGGAGACGGTCTCAGGGTTACAATTTATGATTATGACTTCCTTACAACCATTGTCCTTTAGTCCCCAAACCATATTTACAGTGCCCCAATCAAATTCTACGCTGCTACCTATTCTGTATGGACCAGCGCCTAGGACTATTATCTTTGAAGGCGTATCCTTAGTGCGGGGCTTGCTAACTTTCGTAGCTGAAATCGATGTCTTGCCCTTTCTTTCTAAATCATAAGGAACGTCGTCAAATTGACCGCCGTAAGTGAGATAAAGGTAATTAGTCTTCGCAGGCCATTCGGCAGCTAAAGTATCTATTTGTTTGGTAACAGGTCGTATCATCAGCTTGGTTCTAAGCGATCTAACATCAATCTCGTTGATATTAGAGCAGTTGGCAATTTGGATATCCGAGAATCCCATTTTCTTTGCTTCGACCAATATACTCTTATCTAGACTTGAAGCCCTTAGTTTCTTCTCAGTTAAGATTATCCTTTGTATCTTGTTTAGAAACCAAGGATCTATTGATGAAAGTGAGTTTACACGTTCTACTGACAAGCCCGCCTTCAATGCTCTTACCACATCAAAAAGGATCTCATCTGTCGGATGTATTAGAGCTTGTTCGATGGATTCAATCTCATAATTTCCACTGCTACCATCACTATTACTATTTCTATCCTCAGAACCGATTCCTTTAGAAGGCCAGTATCCTGATGGGTAATCTAGCTGAGAGTTTAAATTAGAATTAGGTGATTTACTCGCACTATTCGACGAATGTGAATCCAAAGCATTATCCGAATCATTAGGTCCACTTCGTAATGACGTCAGAAGACTATTTCTCTGCTGGGGTAGATTCTCCATATTATAGCATCTGCTATCGGCAACGAATGTAGGAGGGACATAATTACCAATAGAGCTATCACTACCATTCCTAGAATTAGAAACAAGACCGTGCTTTCCGTTGTCGCACATTCTGACTGCCTTTTGTAGTACCTCTTCGAAGCATCTACCAATAGCCATTACCTCTCCGACTGATTTCATCGTACTACCAAGTCTCTTCTTTACCAATTCGAATTTCTCGAAATCCCATCTAGGCATTTTCAGTACAACGTAGTCCAATGAAGGCTCGAAGCATGCTGTTGTGGCCTTCGTGACGGTGTTAACTAATTCTGAGAGTGAGTACCCTAAACCTATCTTTGCGGCCATGTATGCCAACGGATATCCGGTAGCCTTACTCGCTAATGCGGAGGATCTCGATAACCGTGCATTTACCTCGATAACGCAATAATTTTCCGAAGCAGGATCAAGACCGAATTGAATATTACACTCTCCAATAATATTACATTTTTTAGTGGCTTTCAATGCTGCGCTGCGAAGCATATGATATTCGTAGTTGTTTAGTGTTTGCGATGGAGCCACGACTATATTATCCCCCGTGTGAACCTTCATAGCCAGAACATTCTCCATATTACACACAATTACACTGTTCCCGTGGAGATCTCGCATTACTTCATATTCAATTTGCTTCCAAGATCCTACGTATTTTTCGATTAGAACTTGTCGGACCACGCTAAGAGCTAGTCCTCGTTGTACTATCTCATGCAATTCGTAATCATTATGGGCAACACCACCGCCTCGTCCACCCAATGTATATGCTACCCTTATGATTACTGGATATCCTAGCTGCTTGGCAATTTGTTGGGATTCTTCAATAGAATTCGCTGACGAGCTTTCAAGAACTGGAAGTCTACATTCAGTCATACTATCTTTGAAAAGCTGTCTATCCTCGGTAGTTTGAATACCGTGAATTTGAGTGCCTAAAACCTTGACTCCATATTTTTTGAGGATCCCATTTTTTTCCAATGCAACGCCACAATTTAACGCTGTCTGGCCACCAAAGCTCAACATTACCGAGTCTGGGCGTTCGAGTTCTATTATACTGGTTACTTGTTCAAGGTTAACAGGCAAGAGATATACTCTGTCCGCGAATCTGCTATCGGTTTGAATGGTTGCAACATTTGGATTGACTAATATGGTTTTAATGTCATCTTCCCTTAGCGCTTTGAGGCATTGAGAACCAGAGTAGTCAAAATGACGGTCTTCGTTTTACCGAATGACTTTCGCCTGCTTCTCCGATCTTAATTGCCCCACTACCCAGAACTAGAACCTTCTTGATATTTTCATGTTTTCCCAAGTCTCCAATCCCCCACAAATTCCTCAACATCCAAAAAAAATTCACTCTGCTGCGCAGTAAATATGTTTTTAACGGTTGAAGGATATACATCCAAATATTGATGCATTTCTTGAATAGCTGATCATTTAATGTTCCATATTACTGTATTCCTTTGCCATATGGCTGCGCGAGACTAATCCTAGAATTGAACTGTATTGCCATATCTGCATCTCCATCTAGGACAATATCTCGCCTTTAAGACCATTAAACTATGAATCCCCAAAATGTAGTTCAAATCCTCTTTCCGAGTAAAGTTAGTGTTCTAGATAATGAAGTTACTCTCAATGGGTATTTGTCAGGCTGCGGCAATTCTTGATAATGTCTCTAAATTTTTCGAAGACAAACATACAGTCAAACGGCCCTGGAGAAGCCTCAGGATGAAATTGTACACCGATAATCGGTTTGGACTTGTGCTGGATGCCTTCCACGGTCTGATCATCAGGATTGTAAAACCAAGTAACAAAATTTGTTTTCTGTAAGCTCCGAGAGTCTATTCCGTAGCCATGGTTTTGACTAGTTATATAGGTAGTATTGTCGTTTTTGTCAATGCAGGGTTTATTTTGACCTCTATGGCCGTATTTTAGCTTGTATGTTTTTGCTCCGGCCGCAAGTGCGAGAATCTGATTACCAAGACAAATACCTAATGTAGGTACAGATTCTTCAATCAATTGCTTGGCCGTACTAATAGTAGGCGTGCAGATCTCTGGGTCACCTGGCCCGTTGCTTATGATGACACCAGCGGGATGATACGCCATGAGAGAATCATAATCAGTGTCCCAAGGCAGCCTAACTACTGCAAATCCCAAGGATAAGATGTTGCGAACTATACTAAACTTAGTTCCGGTGTCCAATAGAACAATTCTTTCTGTGTTGGAGTCTTTGATATCTTCTACAGCAATATCATAAAACTCTGCTTTTCCCGTCGAAACTTCTGGCATAAAGTTTACGCCCTCGTAACTCGAGCCTTCAAGTCGCTCTTTAATTTTTGGCAAGTTTAACGTGGCCCTCTGGGCTTTTGAATATGATCCCCCGATTGCGACAGACTTTCCAACCCTCTTTGAACTACTTGTTGTGACGTTAATCGCACCCATCATTACCCCATGCGCTCGAAGTCGCTTTGTTAATTCACGCGTATCAACTCCATATATCCCTGGTACCTTTTGTTCATATAACCATTCATCGAGGGTCCTAATAGAACTCCAATGACTTGCAATAGTCGAAAGATTCTGAACAATCAAACCTTTGACTTGAACCGAAGTAGATTCGAAAAATCTAGGAAGTCCGAACTGATCTTTCAAATTAATATCAGGGACACCATAATTTCCAATCAGCGGATATGTTAGGCATAATATTTGGCCTCTGTAAGAAGGATCCGTCAGCGTCTCAGTATAACCTACCATACCTGTGTTAAAAACTACTTCCCCTTCCACATACGCTGGGTACCCAAAGCCGTTGCCTCTCATCGTCAATCCATCCTTCAATACAAGGTACCCCCTAAGCTTAGAACCAGACGAAGTCAGATTAGTGAAATTTCAACCCTTCAGCCAGTTTGAACTGATGGGATTTAAACTTTATTGTCGGTTAAGATTGTGCTGTTGCACGGACGGATCATCAGTTTCAATACATGTTGGTTAGGTTACAGACCCGAAAAAGTACAATTTCATGTAGCGAACAGGTTAAATGGAGTATACGTTTGGTCTATAATATGAAACTATCCTATTCTCTACCTACCTCCATTATTATATTTGCTATTTTCCTAACACTCATCACTTCAAGTTCGGACTTTTTGTCTGAGGTTGAAGCCGCAAATGATGCCTTTAGCGTACAAGAAGAAGTGAATTCCACAAACGACAAAAAGGATATTTTTGGTATATCAGAAATATACCCGACGATCAGTGGAGGAAGGGAATGGTTCGTAAATATGACTAATCCCGCTAACAGTTCACATTTTAGTGAGACAGGAGGCTTTGAGATGGTAAGACAGGCCGATGGTTCATGGAGAGTTAACTCAACCCACGTTAGGCTAGTAGTAGAAACTCCTGATGGTGTGACCGAGTGGAAGAACGTTGAAATCACCGGCTATGCGAAGTTGAGCCTACCGACCAGCTTTAACTCCACCTCGTCTACCGATTCAGAATCCATTAACACAACGACAAACAATAGCGAATCAGAAGAAATTGATGATTTGGCTTTCATAGGTCGTAGCGGCAGGCATAGCTCAGAAGTTCCTTGCGAAGGGACCGCCTATGTTGGTGGTTTACACAGCGAAGGTTCAGTTGGGTGGAAGAAGGAAATATGGCACACGGACGGATACACTGATGAACGGGCTAGAAATGTTGTTGCTAAGCCAATACTGGATAGGTGGGTTGGATGGAAAACCATAATTTATGATGTGCATGTGAATAACCAAACGGTAGTAAAATTGGAATCATATCTAGACGACCATAGTAATAACAGTTGGAGGAAAGTTACTGAAATAATTGACAACGGAGGTTGGTATTCAAGAAGCACAGATGAAGAGTTTTTTGGAGCAGATTGTGGAAGGGCTAGGGATCACGTACTCATCGAAGGAGGCCCTTTTGTAATATTTAGAACTGATAACCTTATCCTCGATTTCAGAAATTTAAGTGTAAGAGAGATTAATCCTCCATTGGCATAGGTTAATAGCGCAATATCCTTTATGATTATATAGTTAATTGGCTATTAAAGGAATCATTCTAATCTTAATGGATGAAAAGCGTCAAGTGTAGTCCCATGCTGATATTTCCTCGGGCAAATATATACTGCCGCCAAGTTACCTAGTCTAGTCTTTCTTTAGTTTTTTTGCAGCTTCCAATATTATTTTAGCCACATCACGCTCAATTCCAAGCGAGGAAGCAAGATGATCAACGTCAGATGAGATAATGGAGTCAAATGTAAATCCTGACTTTGTCAACAGCTCTTTGAGTCCCTCAGGAATTTCGAGTTCCTGAATTGTATATTCCATAACGAAAGTAATTTTGGACATACTAATATACTCTTCTAGTAAATTTATATATATATGATATTGGCATCACAGATATTTCTATTGGCCTATGAGTAGTTTGTTACATTGGTGCAGCGGTCATCTGCATTTAATAGCATTGACGACTGGTGTCTAATAATAAGATTCAAGGCGTGAGGCAGCTACTTCGGATCAGGCATTGTGTGGAAGGGTGATGGCAGAATTTAAGGACGCAATAATTGTCTTGAATTTTGGTCGATACCAGACAAATAAATTTCTGGTTCCAAAATCGAATGTTGTTGGATTTGACGGAACACGTGTTCACCTAAGGATTCCTCAGACGAATCTATTCTCCTTTTGCTACTAAGACACACCCTTCTTTTCCCTTGACGCAAACAAAAAGTAGTTTCAACTACTTTAGCTGCGGAACATATCCTTTCAAAGGTATAGATTTTTACGACCTATGGCACAGATTATCAGGACTCTGATTTCCAGCCTGTAAGAACTTGGTCAGCAAGACCGCTTAGCACCAGCTTTAATACAGAGTTGTTCAATAATTTCGTGTCGTGATGACAGAAATGTTATTACTGCCAGCAGTATCGATCCGACCAGCTCTCTCCCATAGTATTTTTAGAGGAAAAAATAATGAGACAGATTACTTTGGTGACCGACTTAGCCTTAGAGATAGTAATTCATATTTTGATATCCATAGGTTACTAGCATGGGTATATCTTGGACAACGACTTCTGGGCAACTCCATCTCACCTTTCTACCAGACGGTACTCACCATGATGCCATTGCACCCAGTTTTTAGTATTTGAATTATTATGGTTAAGTATCTCTATTAATTCCGGTGCCTATGTGAAATTACCAAGATTATCACAAAAGCAATAACATAAAATCCCATACCCACCAAGAGAGTATTGTTAAGCCCAATCGCCATCGATGAAATGACTGCAAGGACGGATCCTTGTACTGAAGCAACAATGTTCATACCCCAAATTAGGGTTACATTGTGATCTTCAGTTTCGTTGGTTTCTTCCGATGAGGTTCTTCTAGAATCAGTAAATTTGCTATTAGATCCATTATGGCTCTGAGTTGCTTCAGCATATCTTTTCGTGTCTCCAGTCGCTAGCCGGATGATAGATGGAAACTGGAATCCCATTAGAAAACCGATTGGAGTGAGAAAGATGACACTAACAGTTATTCGCTCGTAGATTGACAGAACTATACTCTGGTAAATTACATCGTTTATAAGGAAATAGTATAGCACAGTTATTATGATCAGGAATGGGATGGAAATTAGAATAGCTCTATCTGGCCTAACAGAAAATAACTTTCCACTGGCATACGATCCTACTCCGGTAGCAACCAATATCGAGAAGAGGATGACGGTTAATGCCAAGACCGGAGTTCCTAGAATCAGTAAGAATTTCTGTATCAAAGTGATTTCAAAGAACATGAAACCAAGCCCAATGCAAGTGGCGAAAGCGAGATAGTACTTGTTTGCTAGCAAAACCGGTACCATATTAATCTTATTAAGCTTAGAATAATAAATTAAAATAGTAAACAATAACCCTGAAAGTACTAGTACGGTCGTAATCAATACTAATAGTTGCGATGGAATTCTTTCTCTTGCGAAGAAAAAGGGAGAATCATCTGTGGGAGGGGGAAGAGAAGAAAGGCTTGAGTTTCCCTCTTCTCCAAGTGAAACAAATGAGCCCGGATTATTTGACAGAGCTTCTTCAAATTCGGTTTGCGTGTCGTCAGTAGGTAACAATATCGATCTAGCATTTCTTTCAGAAACTCTTTGTTTGACTAGTTCCAACTCTTCTGTTGAAAAAGCGCTTTTTTTAATCATCACCAAAACCGGATAAATTGATCCTTCGTTTGAAGGTAAAAAGTAGAGGCCAGGCTTATTTTCTACTATAATTATCTTGTTCAAAATCTCCTGGGCTTCTAAAATGCCGCCTGCTGATCCATTCCTTGGGCCATTTTGTGAACTATCACTGTATTCTCGAAGAGATTCATAGATGAGAGGTACCAATCTCGGCAATTCTATGTTCCACCGTATCATCACTAACATACCACTATCTTCATTCAAATGGTCCAAATATTGTTTGAATGCTTCTACCGTGTAAAGGTAGTTCTCAGACAATGCATATCCACCAGCGAGCTGAGCCGCCCATGAATCTACGAGCTTTATCACTATTAGGTCGAATCTTGAATCAGTACCACTTAGGTATCTTCTTCCTTCGTCAATTACCAAGTTCACTTGATCACTGTCATACAGGTCCCCAGCAGCGCGACCAAACCGTTTTGTTGCTTCGATAATTAACGGATTTATTTCCACTGCAGTTATATTTTTTGATCCTCCTGCCAATGATGTAAGAACATCTTCGCCTCCGCCACTGCCAATTACTAATGTAGACTTAGACTCTGAAATCTCATAAGGTAAGAAATCCATGTAATCCCTAATCCATTCCAGATCCTGTAACGTTCCATTCCAACGTATCACTGGTGTGTCGGCGTCGGCATCTATTGCAATGGCGGCTAGGGCCCTGGACCTTCCAGACGAATCTAAGCTCTGAGATAGAGTCGTGTTTTGCATTTGGCGAGTCACATCTATCCGTGAAAATGAATTCCACTCTGTAAAAAGGTGTTCAAAATTCTCTGGATTAGCAAGCTGATAATATAATCCTTTTCTCTCTCCTGGTTTAATTGATAACAAATCTGCATGTGAGGAACTAAATGTTAAAATCAAAGAAAAAATAATCACGAGCCCCATCGAAATAGATATAAGTCTAATAAGCTGCATTTTGGTACTATAGCTTTTAAGGGTGTTACTTTGATTTAGATCGTGTTCCGCAGCAGAATGCTTTCTGTTACTCAGACCTGCCAATTTGAGTTTTAATGCTCGCGGAAGGCGAACATAAAAGTACGAATTATTTTGAGGCATTACAAATATCCCAAACAGACAAGTCACCGAAATAAGCAAGGAAATAAAAACTAGGGTATACTCAGCTCCAAATCCTCTAAGCAGGGGGTCCAACAAAAGGGCGGCAGCTGCTGACCCCAATAGGTCAATGAAATATAGTCTACTGATATCTCTCGGACGAGAATAGAAAATTAGAGCTATGGCAATGCCAGCAAACAAGAAGGGTAGCGATGAGGCTAGGTAAAACAAGTAAAGATAGTCCACGCTAGGTGGGATTAAGTAGCTCGTCACTACAAGGAAAACCCCAATAGATGCCGCAAAGCCCAAAGAAGATTTCACTAAATAGATTGGGACGCTTTCCTTTCGCAAACGATTCTTAGCAATATGAGCAAGAAGTGAACCTATACCCATGCCAAAAAAAGCGATGGATATTGCCATAAATGCATAGTCGTACCAGAGAATTATTGAAAAGATTCTAGTAAGAGCGAGTTCTAACAGTAACACGCTCAACGATATAACTGCAAGAAAAACAGCGTAAAATGATACCATAAAGGCGCTAGTAAGCAATTTATCTTGAAGCACCAACCCCATCTAAATTTTTTACTGAATAAATTCGCTCTCCGAACGAATCTTAATGATGTGTGAAAATGAATCCCATCTTAAGCATTAGTCACAATCTAACAACTATCTATTTGATTGCGAATCCTTTGAAATACTATGGAATTAAGTACACTATGAAACTGGCACCTATAATCGCAGTAACAATCAAAGCAGTAATAATTATTCCTTTCTTTGTAGCCTTACGTCTTTTCACAGGTTGATCGACCACTCTATCATCGCTATTCCTGCGATTGCTATCCGATTCCAACCGCTTCCATCATCTTCCTAACACTCGTCCAGTATCAGTAGCAGGTAATTATAAATGTGCCTAAGAATTTATCACATATTCGCTCTTTCATCTAAACTATGCGTGACCCTGCAAAAGTAGAAAATACTTGGGTTCAATTAAGAATTCTACAAGTTGACCCTCTTCAGGGTCCTGTCATGTTTCTGTATCTACTAACTAATCTTAGTAAAACATATCATGCTATCAACTTTATCACATCAAACTATAATATTGCATGTTAATAGTGATTTCGAAATATAATATACAATGACAATCTTGACGTCGTCTTATGACATTAACTGGTATAGGGTCTAAATAGCTCAGAAAGTCCAATAGTTCTTACCTTTTGGATCATTAGTGATTGGTGTTAATCCAATTCTAGAAAAACAGGAATTTAACAAGAAATCTATCCAGTCATACGGTTTACGTCTCAGGAAGAGGACACTATGTTTGGGGGCCATATTTTTGAACTTTTTTTGTACAAGTTCAATTCCATCTTAAACGGAAGTAACAAGTGATAAGTGGATCAGCTTAATTTTTTCAATTAATTAGCCGCACTAAATTATCGTATTGAATTTTTAATTAATTCCAAAGACACTTTGTGATGAGCGTGTCCTTTGTTGCAGAATTAAGAGAAAGGATCGTAATCCTTCAGGAAGCTTTAGATTCTGAAAAAAACCTGCGGAAAAGGCTGCACGATGAGAACCAAGTGCTAATTGAGGAAAACCGAGAAATGGCAAACCAATTAGAAGCTTTGAGAGCTCATTTAGAGGACATCGAGGAGTTAAGATAGGCAGCGCCTCCAGTCGAGCATATACCCCATATCTGCACCTACTTGGGAAGCAATTAAATGTGTCCTATACACGAATTGCTCTTATCTCGGGAAAACTTTAAGGAATTTCATGAATGAAATTGTAGCCAAGAAGAAATTTAGCTAGAATTCTTATAATTTAATTCTGTAACTTCTAGCCTTAGATTCCTGTCAAGTGGCATAAACTAGAGTAATTCACTCGACACAGGAGAATTTTGGTTAGTCCGATTTTTCTGCTGCCCCTTTTGAGATAGCCTTCTGTTAAATTAAAGCATTCTTAGGGAACAATAAAGCTAAAGTGATATTACCGATGATTTCTAGTGATTTCAACGCTGCTTCATGTTACTTATACCCCCAATCAAAACCGGAACAAGGAGAAAAGCTTGCGAAAATCGTGCGTGAGTACGCGATATCATAGGAAACATGCACTAAAAGAGAACGTGACCCGCAAATTAGAGCCATTTAAGTATATGTAATGCATATATATATCTTATGTTAAAAAACAAGTTATTATGTAAGAATCACACAAATTACGAATTTACTATAACTGACCCAGATTCTGGTGAGACAGTATGTACCAGTTGTGGGGTTGTTCTCTCAGACAGGGTGAGTCAGCAAAATGTCCAAGAACGCCGATCATTTGACGCATTGCAGCAGCGGGAAAGGAGTAGAGTAGGAATGCCGAGTACTCTTGCAAGACATGATAAGGGGTTGTCAACTATCATTGGCAAGCCGAATAAGGACGCTAGCGGTCAGGTTATAGACAGCTCAATGCGTGTCATGATGGAAAGATTAAGGACGTGGGATTACCGGTTACAAGCACGTTCTGCAGCCGATAGAAATCTTAAGACTGCCTTTGCGAAGCTAGAAGCAATGAAGGGAAAACTTTCGTTACCTCACGCCACGATTGAAAAGTCTGCGTATATTTATAGGAAGGTTCAAGAAATGGGAATGATTAAGGGCAGAACCATAAATGCTGCTTTGGGTGCATCTATTTATATTGCTTGTAGAGAGGCCGGCATTACGAGGACCTTGAACGATATAGCAGCAATAAGCAATACCTCGTATAAAGAGTTGGCCCGCACGTACAGGCTGATAATATTAAATTTGGATTTGAAAGTACCTATGATAGACCCCATTAAGTGTGTAGCAAAACTTGCCAACAAATTAGGAATAAGCGAAATTACAAAGAGGTATGCCATAGATTATATGCGCGTGATTTCAAAGAGTGAACTTTCGGCAGGAAAAGATCCTATGGGTTTGGCAGGAGCCGTTATTTATCTTTCGTGCAGAAACCACGGCCAAGCGAGGACTCAGATTGAGGTGGCTAATGCGGGAGGCGTAACAGAAGTGACGCTGAGGAATAGAACTAAAGAGTTGTCTTTGAAGATCCCTCAGCTCAACTGACCTTTAGCCATTATCATGTTTTTTATTTGGCTCAGATTATAGCCAATCGAATCAGGATGTCTAAGAACCACAGGGTATCTCTAGGTATCGGAAATTTGACTACGATGAGGTGGTATTGTACTTCCTGCAGTATCTAAGCCGGGTAAAAATATAATTTCCAAAAAATGTATATGTAGTTAGATAAAAGAGAGTTTGTGCAGCCTGATTCATTTTCATTGAAAATACTAGAGGCCTACACCAGAGATGTTGGCAGAGGAGTAGCTCGTATTGATTATGACTCAATGGACTCTCTCACCGCTTCAACTGGGGATGTAATTGAAATTAGGGGCGGAGAAAAGAGTAAGAGTCATAAGAGAACGGTAGCAAAGTGTTTGCCTCTATATCCTTCTGATGAAGGCAAGGGAATTGT
>OCZV010000002.1_pt1 | contig 116453 bp, 120 predicted proteins | sample 1539051 | NCBI WGS metagenome assembly OCZV01 (sample SAMEA3113581, study PRJEB22503) | soil metagenome
GGCCTCTGCGACCGCCGGCTCCGGGCTCTCGGCAGCCGGCGCCTCCGCGGGTGCCGCCGTGCCGGCGGTCTTCTTGGCGGCCGGTGCCTTCTTGGCAGCGGCCTTCTTGGTGGCCGCCTTCTTGGTCGTGGCGGCGGCCTTGTCGCCGTCGGCCTTGCCGTCAGCTTCGGCGCCGGTTGCGGCCTTGCGGCTGGGGGCCTCGGGTTGCCGGTCGCGCACCAGGCCGTCGCGCTGGGCGCGACGGCGGACGCGGTCGGCTTGCGCCTCCTCGATGCCGGAGGAGTGCGTCTTGACCCCGATGCCCAATGCCAGGCAGAGATCGAGGCATTCCTTGTTGGTGAGCCCAAGCTCTCGGGCGAGCTCGTGGACCCGGATCTTCGCTGCCAAGTTCTCTTTGACCAGCCCTTCCGTCTTCTCTTGGGCGCGACCCGCGCACTGGTTGGTGCGAATCGCGGTCCCCTATCCTCGCGCAGACCCTGCTACCGGCACGAACACCGGAACGCTCGAGCGAATGCGCCTCGCCTCTGGGCGCGTTCACGGCACGCATCGAGGGTGTCCTTGCAGAGCCAGGCTCCGCGTCCCGGCAGTGTACGGCCCTCGACGATCGATCCCTCCGGTGAGCGGACAAACCGCACCAGCTCGTCCTGGGGCCGCCGCTTCCGGCACCCCACGCAGGTGCGGATCGGGACGGACCGCTCGGTCGTCTCGGGCTACTCCTCGTCGCCGGGCGGCGCAGCGCCGCCCTCGGCCGGCACCTCGACGGCATCCGGTTCCACCGGCTCGGTGTCGCCCGCCGGTTCCGCAGCCGTCTGGGCGGGCCCGGCCTCGGCCTCCGTCGGAGCCTCGCCGGCCGCCGGCTCGGTGTCGCCCGCCGGTTCGGTCGCAGCCTCGGCCGGGGCCTCCGCCTGGGGCTCGGCAAGGGCCGCCTCCCATTCCTCGGCCGACACCGCCGGTCCGCCCTCGGCGGGCTGCCACACCTGCTCGCCCGTCTCGGGATCGACGACCCACTCCCCCTCGGCCCAGTCCTGCTGGCTGTAGGCCTCCTCCTCGACGAGCTGCGTCTCGCTCTTGATGTCGACCCGCCAGCCGGTGAGCCGGGCGGCCAGGCGGGCGTTCTGGCCCTCCTTGCCGATGGCCAGCGACAGCTGGTAGTCGGGCACGATCACCTCGGCCACACCCGTGGCCTCGTCGATGCGCACCTCCTTGACCTTGGCCGGAGACAGCGCCTTGGCCACGAACTCGTAGGGGTCGTCGGAGAAGGGGACGATGTCGATCTTCTCGCCCCGCAGCTCGTTGACGACCTGGCGCACGCGGGCGCCCCGGGCGCCGACGCACGCACCCACGGGGTCGACGTTGGAGTCGTTGGACCACACGGCGATCTTGGTGCGGTGCCCCGGCTCGCGGGCACAGGCCTTTATCTCGACGATGCCGTCGGCGATCTCGGGCACCTCGAGCTTGAACAGCTCGAGGATGAGGCCCGGGTGGGTGCGGGACACCACGATCTGCGGGCCCTTGGACGTGCGCCGCACCTCGACGATGTAGGCCTTGAGCCGGCTGTTGGGCTCGGGGCGCTCGTGCGGCACCTGCTCGGCCTGCGGCAGCAGGGCCTCGACCGGACCGAGGCTCAGCAGCGTGTATCGGCTGTCGCCCTGCTGCACCGTGCCGGTGACGATGTCGCCCTCGCGGCCGGCGTACTCCTCGTAGCGCATCTCACGCTCGGCCTCGCGGATGCGCTGGGTCATCACCTGGCGGGCGGTCTGCGCGGCGATGCGGCCGAAGTCCTTGGGCGTGACGTCGAGCTCGGGACCGTAGGGCTCGCCGTCCTCGTCGATCTCCTGGGCGTACACCCGGATGTCGAAGTTGGTGGGGTCGATGGTGACCCAGGCGTACTCGTGCGCGCCCGGCATGCGCTTGTAGGCCGACTCGAGCGCGTCGGCCAGGGCCGCCATCAGCGTGTCGACCGAGATGTTCTTCTCGGCGGCCAGCGCCTGGAGCGCCTCCATCATCTCGCTCATGACTTCGGTTCCCTCTTCTGTGGACCCCACTCGAACACGGTGCGGGCCCGCTCGATGTCGTCGTACGCGAGGCGCCGCTCGGACGCGGTGCCGTCGTCGGCGACGCCGGTGCGCACGGTGATGCCGGTCTCGTCGGCGGCGACGAGCTGTCCCTCAACCCGCCGCTCGTCGTCGACTCCCGCCACCGTACGGATCTTCACCGTCTCGCCCACCGCCCGCTCGAAGTGCTCGGGGCGGCGCAGGGTGCGCTCGAGCCCCGGGCTCGTGACCTCGAGCGTGTACCGGCCGGGGATGGGATCGGCGTCGTCGAGCGCCCGCGACACCGCCCGGGTGGCGTCGGCCAGCACGTCGAGGTCAAGACCCTCGGACCGGCCCGGCGGGTTGTCGACCACGACCCGCAGCACGGGGCCCTGCAGCTCGACGTCGTAGAGGTCGAGCTGGCGATCGTCGAGGAGAGGTAGCACGAGGTCACGCACGCGGTCTGCGACGCTCATCTGCTGCTACACCTCCTCTTGTCATACGAAAGGCGTGGGCCCAAGCCCACGCCTTCGCTCGATGGGATCGAACGGAACGGACCCCGAAGTATAGCGGCCGCGCTCCGCGAGCGGAGAGTACGGACCCAACACTGGCCGCGCGCGACCGCGCCCGGACCGGCGGTCAGTACGCCCGGGCCACGTAGGCGACGAGGTCGTCCTCGTCCTCGGATCGCGGCAGCGAGCCGTCGGGCCGCTGCAGGCACCGCACCGTCACGCCGTCGGCGGCCAGGCGGGTTTCGCCCTCGCCCCGCACCAGCCGCCACGGCAGCCGGGCGAAGCGGGTCGTGCAGGCCTTGGTCGCCTCGTCGAGGTCGGTCACGTCGGCGATGTTGGCGTCGCGGCGGCCCACGGCGTCGGCCAGCATGTCGCGCTGGATGTCGACCACGAGGCGCTCGACCCGCTCCCGCAGCGAGGCGAGCGGCACCTGCTCCTTGACGCCAGTGTCGCGCCGCACCAGCGTGGCGGCGTCGGCCGCCAGGTCGCGGGGCCCGACCTCGACCCGCACCGGCACGCCCTTGAGCTCCCAGTCGGTGGCCCGGCGGCCGAAGCTGTGGGCCACCCGGTCGTCGAGGCGGGTCCGGACGCCGGCCGCCGTGAGCTCGTCGGCCAGGGCCGACGCCCGCTCACCGGCGCCGGCCTCGTCCTTCACCAGCAGCACCACCGCCTGGATCGGCGCCAGCGCCGGCGGCACCACCAAACCATCGTCGTCGCCGTGCACCATGATCAGGCCGCCGATCATCCGGGTGGTCGACCCCCATGACGTCGTCCAGCAGTGCTGCGTCTCGCCCCGGCCGTCGAGGTAGGTGATGTCGAAGGCCCGGGAGAAGTTCTGGCCCAACAGGTGGCTGGTGCCCATCTGCAGGGCCTTGCCGTCGCGCATCATCGCCTCGCACGTCAGCGTGTTGATGGCCCCCGGGAAGCGTTCGCTGGACGTCTTGGGGCCCACCAGCACGGGCACGGCCAGCACGTTGACCATGAAGTCCTCGTAGACGTCGTGCAGGATGCGGACGGCGTAGGCCTCGGCGTCGTCGTGGCTGGCGTGGGCCGTGTGCCCCTCCTGCCAGAGGAACTCCGTGGTGCGGAGGAACAGGCGGGGCCGCAGCTCCCAGCGCACCACGTTGTTCCAGCAGTTCAGCAGCAGCGGCAGGTCGCGGTAGCTCTGGACCCACTTGCCCATGTACTCGCCGATGACGGTCTCGCTGGTGGGGCGCACGACGATCGGCTCCTCGAGCTCCTTGCCGCCGGCGTGGGTGACCACGGCCAGCTCGGGGCTGAAGCCCTCGACGTGCTCGGCCTCGCGCCGCAGGTAGCTCTCGGGGATGAACAGCGGGAAGTAGGCGTTGTCGGCTCCCGCCCCCTTGATGCGGGCATCCAGCTCGGCCTGCATGCGTTCCCAGAGGGAGTAGCCGTACGGCCGGATGACCATCGTCCCCCGCACCGGGCCGTTGTCGGCCAGCTCCGCCTTGGCCACCACGTCCTGGTACCAGCGGGGGAAGTCGTCGGCCTGGGCCGTGAGCACCTTCGCCATAGGTGACGGAGCGTACCGGTCCTCCCGGCGGCCGCCCGAAGCAGTTGGCCGTCAGGCGGCGGGGCGGGTGACCGGCCGACCCACGCGGTCGAGCCGGTCGCCGTCGAGCGCGTAGCCGACGGTCGTCAGCCCGCTGGGGCAGCAGTTGGGGTCGCCCTCGGCGTAGTGGGTCCAGGTGACCTCGACCCGCCCGCCCTCGATCGCCACGTCCGTTACCCCAGGTGGCAGCGGACCGGTGATCGAGCGGGGCGGCTCCGTCAGGCTCGCCACGTGGACCGGTCGGCCGCGGGACAGCGTCCACACGTGCACGGTGTCCTCGGCGGCGTTGGCGCCGTAGTTGCACACCACGTGGACGGCGGCCTCGTCGTCACCGTCGCCGTCGAGGTCGCCGTAGGCGACATCGGGATCGACCTCCAGCTGCGTGAACCGCCCGATGTCCAGCACCGGGCTGCGACCCCGGTCCACCGGGATGGCCGCAGGTGGCGTGAACCGGAGTCCCTCGGCGCACGCCGATCCGGGGGGCGCCACCTCGCCGAAGTCGACGGCACGGATGTTGGCCGGCCTCTCGGTCGCGCTGGGCGCGGAGGGGGTGGCGTCGGCCGGAAGCGACGATCGCCCGTTGCCGGAAGCGGCGAACGCGGCCGCGGCCAAGCCCACGCCGGCCAGCGTCAGCCATGAACCACGGGAGCGCGAGGTGTTGTCCACGACCGGCGGAATCTATCGAATCGTGTGTGTCGATGGGGTTGCGTTTCGGGGTTGATCGGGGATTTATCGGGTTAATCGCGGCGGTCGGGCGGGCCGACGAGCACAAACCAGGCGACGATCGCGAACAGCGCCAGGAACAGCAGCATCCGGATCAGCGAGAAGACGAACCCGAGGATCGACGAGACGATGAGCCAGACGATGAACACGCCGAGCAGCACGAAGCCGATGCGGCCGAACAAACCTTCGCTGCGCCGCGCCTCCCGAGCCATCGCTAGAGCTTACGAATCAGCTCGACGCGTTGCTCGCTGCGGTTGACGTCGTCGCCATGGGCGCCCGCCAGCGCTGCCCGGTCGCGCTCGGCCTCGCGCCGGGCCAGGTCACGGGTGGACTTGGCCCGCTCGAAGGCGGCGTCGACGCCGTGCTCGTTGATGAACGTGGCCCACTCGACCAACGCGTCGACCATCTGGTCCTCGGGCACCACCGCCACGTTCTGGCCCCGCACGAACAGGTGCCCCTTCTTGTTGCCGGCGGCGATCCCCAGGTCGGCGTCGCGGGCCTCGCCCGGTCCGTTGACGACGCAACCCATCACCGCCACCTGGAGCGGGATCTGCTGGTCACCGAACGCCTCCTGCGCCTTGCGGGCCACCTCGATCACGTCGATCTCGGCCCGGCCGCACGACGGGCAGGCGATGAGGTCGACGTTCTTCCGCTCGCGCAGGCCCATGGCCTCGAGCAGCGCTCGGCCGGCCCGGGCCTCCTCGACCGGGTCGGCGGTCAGGCTGTAGCGGATGGTGTCGCCGATGCCCTCGGCCAGCAGCGTGGCGATGCCGGCGGTGGCCTTGATCAGCCCGCCCGGCATTGGGCCGGCCTCGGTCACGCCCAGGTGCAACGGGTGGTCCACCGCGTCGGAGAGCTGGCGGTACGCCTCGATCATCAACGGCACCGACGACGCCTTGACCGAGATCTTCACGTCCTCGAAGCCGACCTCCTCGAAGTAGGCCAGCTCCATCTGGGCCGACTCGACCATCGCCTCGGGCGTGACCTTGCCGCCGTGACGCTTGTACAGGTCGGGGTGGAGCGAGCCGCCGTTGACCCCGATGCGGATCGGGACGCCGCGGTCCTTGGCCTCCTGCGCCACCAGCTTGATGTGGTCGGGCTTGCGGATGTTGCCGGGGTTGAGCCGCAGGCAGTGGACGCCGGCCTCGAGCGCGGCCAGGGCCATGCGGTGGTTGTGGTGGATGTCGGCCACGATCGGCACCGGCGAGCGGGGCACGATGCGGGCCAGCCCCTCGGCGGCCTCGATCTCGTTGCACGTGCAGCGGACGATGTCGCAGCCCGCCATGGCCAGGTCGTAGATCTGCTGCAGGGTGCCCTCGACGTCGGCCGTCTTGGTGATCGTCATCGACTGCACCGTGATGGGGGCGTCGCCGCCGACCGGGACGTCGCCCACCATGATCTGGCGGGTCTTGCGGCGGGGATGCGAGGACTGACCGAGCTCCATGGGCGTGGTTTACCGCAACCGGGGCGCGGGCCGCGTCACAGATCGATGGGGTTGACGAGGTCGAGGTACATCGTCGTCACCCCGATCACGACCAGCACCATCACCACCGCGTAGGTGAGCGGCAGCAGCTTGGCGAAGTCGGCGTGGTACTGGCGCCCGCGACGCGACCGGATGCGCTCGTAGATGGCCATGGCGGCGTGCCCGCCGTCGAGCGGTAGCAGCGGCAGCATGTTGAAGATGCCGATGAACATGTTGAGGTTGAAGAACAGGGCGAGCAGGAAGGCGCCCCGGTTCTCGACGTCCTGGGATCCGATGTGGATGACACCGATGATCGAGATGAGGCGGCCGTCGTCGTCGGACGACGAGCCCGAGCCGCCGGAGCCCGAGCCCTCGTTGTTGCTGCCATCGCCCACGTCGTTGGCGAAGTTGCTGAGGCGGTCGGGGCTGAAGGCGCTGACCAGCGCGCTGAACGTCTGGCCGGTGAAGCGCACCATCTCGCCGGGTGCGCGGGCGATGGCGGTGCCCAGCCCGATGGGCTCGTCGGAGTAGTGCTTCGAGGTGCCCACGCCCAGGAACGGGGAACCGGCGACGCCACCCTCGCCCTCGGGACGGGGACGCAGCTCGGCATCGACCGTCCGCTCCACCCCGTCACGCTCGATGGTGAACGACACCTCGTCGCCGACGTCGTAGGCGGAGAGTGCGTCCGACAGCTCGTCGTAGCGCGACACCGGCTCGCCGTCGACGGCCACGATGAGGTCGTCCTCCTGCAGCCCGGCGGCCTGGGCGGCGCTGTCGGCCACCACCGCGTCGATCTCCCACGCCGGGGCCCGGTCGGGCGGGTTGGCGATGCTGCGGCCCGGGAACCCCACCACTCCCAGCAGCAGGACCAGCAGCACGAACGCCTGGGCGAAGTGCATGAGCGAGCCGGCGCTCACCACCAGCAGCCGCTTGGAGAAGGACTGCTGCCGGTAGGTGCGGGGCTCGTCGCCGGGGTCGACGTCGTCGAGGTTGTTCATCCCGATGATGCGGACGTAGGCGCCGGCGGGGATGACCTTGATGCCGTACTCGGTCTCGCCCCGCTGGAACGACCAGATCTTGGGGCCGAAGCCGATGAAGAACTCCGTCACCTTCATGCCCGACCACTTGGCGGTCACGTAGTGGCCCAGCTCGTGGAGGAAGATCATCACCACGATGCCGAAGATCATCACCAGGACCGGCCAGCCCCAGGCCAGCCCGGCGAGCACGACGACACCGATCAGCAAGGCGAGGCGCAGTCCCCCGGTCTCGTACTCGGGGGGATCCGGCGCGGGCCGCGAGCCGCTCGGCGGCTCGGGGTGTCGGTCCGTGTCGGTCATTCGGTGATCCTCTCGATCTCGCGCCGGGCGGCGTCTCGACCGCGCCGGTCGGCGTCGATCACGGCGTCGACCCCGTCGGCACGGCCTCCATCATGCCGGGCGAGGACCATGTTGAGGACGTCGGGGATATCCATCCAGCGGATCTGCCCGGCCAGGAAGGCAGCCACCGCCTCCTCGTTGGCGGCGTTGAGCACCGCCGGCGCCGTCTCGCCCTGGCGCCCGGCCTCGTACGCCAGGCCCAGGCACGGGAAGGCCTCGTCGTCCGGGGCCTCGAAGTCGAGTCGGCCGCGAGCCGACCAGTCGATGCGGCCGAACGGCGTCGCGATGCGGTCGGGCCACGCCAGGGCGTAGCCGATGGGCAGGCGCATGTCGGGATTGGAGAGCTGGGCGATGGTGGAGCCGTCCGTCATCTCCACCATGGAGTGGACGATCGACTGCGGGTGGACCACCACATCGATGGCGTCGTAGCCCACGCCGAACAACTCGTGGGCCTCGATAACCTCCAAGCCCTTGTTCATGAGCGTCGACGAATCCACGGTGATCTTGGGGCCCATCGACCAGGTCGGGTGGGCCAGGGCGTCGTCCACGGTCACGTGGGCCAGGTCGGCGCGGCGGCGGCCCCGGAACGGTCCCCCGCTGGCCGTGAGCACGATGCGGGCCACGCGCGCCGGGTCGCCGCTGGCGTTGGCGGCCAGGCACTGGTGCACGGCGCAGTGCTCGGAGTCGACCGGCACGATGTGGCCGGCACCGGGACGGTCGAGCACCGCCCGCACCACCGGTCCCCCGGCGATCAGCGACTCCTTGTTGGCCAGCGCCAAGCGCCGGCCGGCGGCCAGCGCCGCCAGGGTCACCCGCAGGCCGGCGAACCCCACCACGCCGTTGACGCACACGTCGGCCAGGGCGCCCAGCTCGGCGAGTGCCTCCTCGCCGGCCCGTACCTCGGTGCCCGGCGGCACCCCGTCGGTGACGGCCGCGGCGCCCCGCTGGTCGCCGATCACGACCAGCTTGGGGTGCAGCTCGTGGGCCTGGCGCACCAGCGCGTCCGCCGACGACCAGGCCCCCAGCGCCACGATCTCGAACCGGTCGGCCTCGGCCCGCACCACATCGATGGTCTGTGTCCCGATCGACCCGGTCGACCCGGCGACGGCGACGGTCGTCAGAGCCACATCCGCGAGGGTAGGCGGTTCAGGTGAGGAAGAAGTCGCTGACCCTCCCCAGGTACCAGACCGCGGGGAGCACGAACAGCAAGGCGTCGAAGCGGTCGAGCAGGCCGCCGTGGCCCGGCAGGACGCTGCCCATGTCCTTGACGCCCAGGTCGCGCTTGACCAGTGACTCCGACAGGTCGCCGAGGGGCGCCACCAGGGCCACCAGCACGCCCAGCTTGAGCCCCTCGCTGGCCTCGTCGAACGGGAAGACACCGCCCGCGACCGTGGCGAAGACGACACCGGTCGCGACCGCCAACACCATGCCACCGAGCAGGCCCTCGATCGTCTTGTTGGGGCTGGCGTCGGACAGCGGCCGCGACCCGGCGCTGCGGCCGACGAACAGGGCACCGACGTCGTAGCCGATGGTCGGGATCACCGCCGCCAGCAGGAACGCCACGCCGTTGCCCCCCGGCTCGGCCAGCAGCAGCCCGGCGAACGAGCCGAACAAGCCGATCCAGCCGATGCCGAGCAGCGTGACCCCGATGTTGGGCACCGGCCGATCGGTGGCGGCACGCACCAGGTACCAGAGGAAGCAGACCGCGACCGCCAGCACCATGACCAGCGGCAAGGCGCCCTCGCCGTAGTTGTACGCGGCGATGACGGCACCGACCGTCGCCACCACCCCGACCGGCATGAGCGCCTCGTGCCCCGCCTTGTTGGCGGCCACGAAGTACTCGTAGGCGGCGTACGCCAGCACGGGGACGGCGACGATCATGCCGCCGATCTCCTCGCCGAACCGGAAGAGCACCAGCGCTGCGGCGGCGAACACAACGCCAACACCGATGGCGGTGCGGAGATCGCGGTCCGCGGTGATCCTGCGGGGGGCACGCCTCGGCGCTCGGCGGCGCGGGGCCGTGGCGACACCGCGAGCCTCGGGCGCGTAGCCGCCCCCCGTCTCGTCCGCATAGGTCTCGTCGGCGTAGACGTCGTCGTAGCTCTCGTCGTAGGTGGCGTCGTACTCGTCGGCGTAGCCCTCGTCGGCGTAGGCGTCCTCGTAGGCGGGCGGCTGCTCGGGGGCGTCGCCGAACACCGACCGCCCCGGCGGCGGCTCGGGGGCCTGGGGCTCACCGGGGTCGGGCCACCCGCCGGCCGGCTGGCGGCGCGTCGGCTGGGGCGGTGGTCCGGCCGGCGGTCCGGGCGGGTGGCTGACCGGCGCCCGGGGATCGTCGCGCCAGCGGGGGTCGGAGTCGGCAAACGTCGACCAGGGATCGTCGCCCTGGCGTGGATCGCGGCGGTTCATGTTGGGGACCTCCTCTGCGGCCGAGCCCGCCCAGTGCGACAGCTCGGGCGCTTCGGTGGGCGGTTGGACGGGCACGACGGGCGGCCGCTCGATCGTGGTGGGGTCGTCGTACGAGCCGAGGGGGAAGCGCAGCGCCGGGCGGGGCCCACCGGCCTCGGCCGACGCCGGCCGATCGCCGAAGCGCGGCTGGTCTTCGCGTAGGCGGTGTCGGATGTCGTCGCGTTCGAGCGCCTCCGCAGCCTCGTCGGCACCGATGAGACGGACGCCTTCGGTGGGATCACGGTGCCGCTTCTGCCGGCGCTCTTCCCTGTCGGTCACAGGCTCTTCCTCTCGTCGCGCTCTCGTTGCGGCCCACCGTGCGTGGTCGTGCGTCCCGTTGCGCCCACCATCCTGCACGCGTGGCGCGCCCAGGTGGTGGAGGGGGTCAGGTGGCGAGCAGCTCTTGCTCCTTGTGCTCGAGGGCCGTGTCGACCTCGCCTTCGTACCGGTGCGTGAGCTTGTCCAGCTCCTTCTCGGCGCGAGCCAGATCGTCGGCCGAGATGTCGCCGTCCTTCTCGAACGCCTCGAGCTCGTGCCGCGCGCTGCGGCGGGCGTGGCGGATGCTCACCCGCCCCTCCTCGGCCATCCCCTTGACCAACCGCACCAGCTCCTTGCGGCGCTCCTCGGTGAGCGGCGGGAAGTTGAGGCGGATGATCTGACCGTCGTTGCTCGGGGCCAGGCCCAGTCCGCTCTGCTGGATCGCCTTCTCGATCGCGCCCAGCGAGCTCTTGTCGTAGGGGCTGATCACCAGCATGCGGGCCTCGGGAACCGTGAAGCCGGCGATCTGTTGCAGCGGCACCTCGGTGCCGTAGTAGTCGACCGGAAGCTTCTCGACCAGGGCCGGCGCCGCCCGGCCGGTGCGGACGCCGGTGAACTCGGACCGGGCATGCGAGACGGCCTTGGCCATCTTGCCCCGCGCCTCGTCGAGCACCATCGGGATCACGTCGTCGTCATCAGTACTCACGGGCTCTCCTGCTCTCCCCGACGGCGCCGGGCTTCCCGCCGGCCGCCGTCAGCGGATCAGAGTACCGACCGCTTGGCCCCCCACGATCGACGCGATGTTGCCCTTGCCGAGCAGGTCGAACACGACGATCGGCAGCTTGTTGTCCATGCACAGCGTGATGGCGGTCGAATCCATCGCCTTGAGGCCGCGGTTGAGCACGTCGAGGTAGCTGACGGTGTCGAGCCGGGTCGCGTCGGGGTTGGTGCGGGGATCGTCGGTGTAGAGGCCGTCGACACCCGAGTGGGTGCCCCGCAACATGACGTCGGCCTCGATCTCGACCGCGCGGAGCGCCGCGGCGGTGTCGGTGGTGAAGAAGGGGTTGCCGGTGCCGCCGGCGAAGATCACGACGCGGCCCTTCTCCAGGTGGCGGATGGCGCGTCGGCGGATGTAGGGCTCGGCCACCTGCGCCATGTGGATGGCGGTCTGCACCCGGGTGGGCTGGTCGAGACGCTCGAGCGTGTCCTGCAGGGCCAGGGCGTTGATGACAGTGGCCAGCATGCCCATGTAGTCGGCCTGGGCGCGGTCCATGCCGGCACCGGTGCCGGTCATCCCTCGCCAGATGTTGCCGCCGCCGACCACCACGGCGACGTCAACGCCCTGGTTGTCGCGCACGGCCACGATCTCGTTGGCGATGTAGTCGGCGAACTTGCCGTCGATGCCGTAGCCGACGTCGCCGGCGAACGCCTCGCCCGACAGCTTCAGCAGGACCCGGCTGTACTCCGGTGGGGAGTCGGTCACGAGCCGGGTCCCTGGTCCTCAGCCGCCGATGAACAGCTGGGCGTAGCGCACGACCTCGGCCCCACCGCCGCTGGCGACCTGCGCGATGGTCTGCTTCTCGTCGCGGACGAAAGGTTGCTCGAGGAGCACGCGCTCTTTGTACCAGCCGTTGAGGCGTCCCTCGACGATCTTGGGCCACGCCGCCTCGGGCTTGCCCTCGGCCTTGGTGATGTTGAGGAGGGTCTGGCGCTCGTCCTCGACCGCCTCGGCCGGCACCTCGTCGCGGGTGAGGTACTGGGGCTTGGCGAACGCGACGTGCACGGCGATGTCGTGGGCCAGCTCCTTGGAGCCGCCACGGAGGACGACCACCACGCCGTTGACGCCCCGCCCGTCCTGGCGGTGCAGATAGGTGTCGACCACCTCGCCCTCGTCCACCGTGACCTGGACGGCGCGGCCGAGGGCGATGTTCTCCTTGAGGCTGACCTTCAGGTCGTCGATGGCGTCCTTGTGGTCGCCGACGGCGTCCTCGCCCCGGGCGGCCACGGAGTCGGCCAGCTCCTGCGTGAGCACGACGAAGCCCGGGGACTTGGCGACGAAGTCGGTCTCGCACTTGAGCTCGACCAGACCCACCGCGTTCGCGTCGGCGTTGGTGGCGATGGCGATCGCACCCTGGGCGTTCTCGCGCCCGGCACGGTCGTCGGCCTTGGCCAGGCCCCGCTCGCGGAGGATCTTGCGGGCCTGCTCGAAGTCGCCGTCGGCCTCCTGGAGCGCCTTCTTGGCGTCCATCATCCCCGCGCCGGTGGCCTGGCGGAGGGCCTGTACGTCTTTGGCGGTGAAGTCGGCCATCTGGCTCAGGACTCCTGGGTCTCTGCGGGTGTGTCGGGGGCGGACGTGTCGGCAGAGGCTGCGGCGATGTCACCGGCCGGCTCCTCGGCTGCGGACTGCGCGGCTGCCGGTTCCTCGGCTGTGGGCTCCTGTGCTGTCGGCTCCTCGGCCGCCGGATCCTCCGCCCCGGACTCCTCGGCGCCCTGGGCCGCAGCAGGCTCGGCGACGGCGGGCTCGACGGACTCGTTCGCTGCGGGGATTGCCTGAGCGGGAGCGGGTGCGTCGGCCGGGGCGGCCGGCGGCGGGGGCGGCACGGGGGCCCTGCCGGCACCGGCGGCGATGCGGGCGTCACGCTGGCGGGCCTCGGCCAACGCCTGGCGACGAGCCTCGGCCTGCTCCGCGGCGATCCGCGCCTTGTCGTCGGACGAGCGGGGGGCGACCGGCACGCGGAGCGAGGCGATGTGCTTGCCCTCGATCACGGCGTCGGAGATCACCCGGCTCAGCAACGTTCCCGAGCGGATGGCGTCGTCGTTGCCGGGGATCACGTAGTCGATGACGTCGGGGTCGCAGTTGGTGTCGACGACCGCCACGACCGGGATGCCCAGCTTGTTGGCCTCGGTGACCGCGATGTGCTCCTTCTTGGTGTCGAGCACGAAGATGGCCTGCGGCAGGCGCTCCATATGGCGGATGCCGCCCAGGTAGCGCTCGAGCTTGTCGAGCTCGCGGCCCAGCAGCAGCGCTTCCTTCTTGGGCATGGCGTCGAACTCGCCCGAATCGCGCATGCGCTCGTACTCGAGCAGCTTGGCGACCCGCTTGTTGATCGTCTGGAAGTTGGTGAGCATGCCGCCCAGCCAGCGCTGGTTGATGTACGGCATGCCGCATTTCTCGGCGTACTGCTGGATCGGATCCTGCGCCTGCTTCTTGGTGCCGATGAACAGCACCGAACCGCCGCCGGAGACGGTGTCACGGATGAACGTGTAGGCGCTCTCGATGCGGGCGAGCGTCTGCTCGAGATCGATGATGTAGATGCCGTTGCGCTCGCCGAAGATGAAGCGCTTCATCTTTGGGTTCCAACGGCGGGTCTGGTGGCCGAAGTGGACCCCGGCCTCCAGCAGCTGCTTCATGGTGACGACAGCCACGTGTCTTTTCCTTTCGTCCCATCGGTTGGTCGTTGCCGGACCCGGCGCGCGAACGCGACCGTGGGTTGGGACCGGCTGCGGTGTGGTGAGCCGACCGGAGGCATCCGGCCGACGGGACAGCCTACCGGGGGCTCGTCGAGACACGCCATGTGGTTCCGACCCGGTGACACCCGCGCTACGGGAGTTGGGTCATCGCGGTGGCACCGATCTGGTCCTCGGCGAACGAGATGCCGTGCCCGACCGCGACGTCGGCCACCACGTCCGTCCAGGACTCGCATGCAGGAGGCTCGCCGGCCAGCGCCCGGGCTATCTCTTCGGTTGCGGCATCCGACGCCACCAGGTCGCGATGGGCCGACCGGCCCGACACCGGCACGGTGACGTTGGTGGCGCCGTCAACCTCGGTGTTGGGGGCCGCCACCGCCAGGTCGCCGCGGGCGGCGATCGACACGAGCGGGACACCCTCCGGCACGCCGGCCACGGCTAGCTCGCGCACGACGTCGGAGTGCTCGGACAGCTGGCGCAGCGCCTCGGCGTCGGGGTCGATGCCGGTGCCGAGCAGCGCCTCGGCGGCATCGAGGCCCAGGTTGCCGGTGAGCGTGGTGTTGGTGGCCGTGACCGTAGTGGCCAGATCGGCTCCGGCGTGGGGCGTGGCCAGGGTGGTCACGACGCCGAGCCGCTCGAGGTCGACACCCCTGTCCGACAGCTCGACCAGCGCCAGGCGGGCGACGACGCCGCCCTGCGAGTGGGCGAACAGGTCGATGGCGGCGTCGGGGTCGGCGGCGGCCACGTCCTCGACCAGGTCCGCGAGGCGACCGGCGGCAACGTGAAGGTCGTCCTGGGTCGCGTCGGTCTCGTAGTTGGTGGTGGCGAGGTGGTCGAACGCCGCACCGGAGCCGGCGACGCGCCCGCCGGCGTAGCTGAAGCGCACGACGCGATCGTGGTCGTAGCCGAGATCGGCGGTGCGCAGCTCGTCGATCGAGCCGCTGGTGCTCGACGAGCCCAGGCCGGCGACCGTGATGGCCACCCGGTCCTGGCCGGCCACGGGCGCCGACGGCGGCGGCCCGTCGGAGCAGGGTCCGTGGAACAGCAGGCGGTTGCCTAGGTCGGCCATGAGGCTGAGCCCGCGGACGGACAGGTTGAGCTGGGTGGCGTAGCCGACAGTCGAGTTGGCGCGGTCGTACAGCCAGCCCAGGGCGCTGTCGAGGCCGGGGATGTGGAACCCGCCGCCGTCGAAGGCGAGCTGGGCCAGCGCCTTTGCCTCGGCCTCGGGTGTGCTGCCCGGCGGTATCTCGAAGGGCAGCAGCTCCACCTCGACGTCGCCCGCGGTGCCGGCGAACAGAGCGGCCGGGTCGAAGTAGGTGTCGCCGTCGCGGGCGCCGAAGTGCAGGCGCTCGCCCGCCAGGGCGATCTGGTCGCCCCGGCTGACCTGCTGTCCGAGCACGACGTCGACGGCGTCGACGAACGAGTACGAGGTCCGCACGCCGTCGGCGTGGCGCAAGCTGACGTGCAGCGTGCCCGCCACCGGTCCGGCGAAGACGACCGTCCCGTCGGCACTGGCCCAGACGGGATCGCCCGCCCGGGTGTCGTACTCCAGCCCGCGGTTGCCGGGGCCGTAGGGCCCGGTGGGCGGTCGGAACGGATCGGTGACCGGTGCCGAGACCGGTGGGGCATAGGTCGGTGGGTGCTGCTGCTCGGCCTGCGCCCCGGCGGGCCCGGCTGCCAGGGCGGTGGTGACGATCACCGTCGCCAGCGCGGCCGCTGGCAGCCGCAGCGTCGTGGGGGTGGTGCGGCGGCACTCGAGGCCGTGCGCGGGTCTGGGCGGCCAGAGCACGAGGCGGCGCCACAGGCGGCGCCGGAGCCGGTGGAGCGGGGAGCGATGCCGGCTGCGGTGGTGGTGGCGACGGCGCGGGCGAAGACGGACAGGACGGAACGACCGACGGGCCGGGAACATGGCGTCCCCCTCGGGGCGTGCGCGGATACCTCGAGGGGAAGTGATGGGGAGACGGACGGGCGGTCCGTGAAGAACGGCGCCCCGCAGGCGGGGTCACGGGTTCAGGGCCAGCGATGGGCCCTATCCGGACGGGCCGGCCGGGAAGCCCGGGGCCGGCCCCAGTCAGGGGAAGTCAGGCGGGGAGGCGGCCGGCGGCGGTCATGCGGATCCGGAGCCGGGACACGGCCTTGGCGTGGATCTGGCAGGCTCGGCTCTCGGTCACGCCGAGGACCTCGCCGATCTCGGCCAATGTGAGTCCATCGTGGTAGTAGAGGCTGACGACGACCCGCTCGCGCTCGCTCAGGCGCTCGATGGCGTCGGCCAACGACCGGCGCACCTCGGCCAGCTCGACGGCCGCCAACGGATCGTCGTCACCGTCGGCCAGCGTGTCGCCGACGGTCAGCGGCTGGTCGTCGGTGGCCGCTACCCCTACCGCAGCGTCGAAGGTGACGAGGCTCATCAGCGAGACCTGGGAGAGCGCCTGGCGGAGCTGACCGTCGTTCATGCCCAGCGCATCGGCCAGCTCCGCGTCGCTCGGTGAGCGGTGCAGCTTGGCCTCGAGCCGGGCGAGGGCCCTGTCGATGCTGCGGGCCTTGGCGCGGACCGAGCGTGGAACCCAGTCCAGCGACCGCAGCTCGTCGAGGATGTTGCCCTTGATGCGGGCGATGGCGTAGGTCTCGAACCGACAGCCCCGATCAGGATCGAACCGCTCCACGGCATCGATGAGGCCGAAGATCCCGTAGCTCACCAGATCGGCGCGCTCGACATGGCTGGGGAGGCCGACACCTAGCCGGCCGGCTACGTACTGGACCAAGGGCGAGTAGCGCAGGATCAGCTCGTCACGCGCCGCGTGATGGCCGTCGCGACGGTAGGCGGCCCACAAGTCCCCAATCTCGACGTCGACGTGCGTCACGTACGCGCCCCTAGGCCCGCGGATGGGTGGCGTCGAATACGGTGCGTAGCCGTTCCTTGGAGACGTGAGTGTAACGCTGCGTGGTCGCCAGGTCTGCATGCCCGAGCAGCTCTTGGACGACCCGCAGGTCAGCACCCCCGTCGAGCAGGTGGGTGGCGAAGGTGTGGCGCAGCGCATGGGGATGGGTGGGGGCAGCCGACCGCCGATCGAGCACCCGCCGGGCGTCGCGCGGTGTGAGCCGCCGGCCCCGCTGGTTGAGGAAGACTGCCCCCGCCGGCGACGCCTCGGTGGCGAGCGCGCCACGGCCGTCGGCGAGCCAGCGCCGCAGGGCGTCGGCCGCGGGATCGCTCAGCGGCACGACGCGCTGCTTGCCGCCCTTGCCCCACACCCGGACCTGCCCTCGCGACAGGTCCAGATCGTCGACATCGAGCGCCGTGGCCTCGGCCACCCGCAGGCCGCTGCCGTAGAGCAGTTCGAGCAGCGCGATGTCGCGCAGCCCCACGGGACCGTCGGAGACCTCCGCCTCGTCGAGCAGCGTGCGCAGCTCGTGGGGGCGGAGCACCCGGGGTAGCCGGGCCTCACCACGGGGAGCGCTGAGCCCCGCGGTGGGATCGCTGGTGATCACGCCGACCCTGCGGGCCCAGCCGAAATAGCGCCGCAGGGCCGAGGCGCGGCGGGCGATGGTGCGCCGGGCGAAGCCGCGGGTGGCCAGAAAGGCCAGGTAGCGCCGGGCGGTCGTGCGCTGGACCTGTGCCGGCGATCTCAACCCCAGCCGTTCGGCCCAGGCGACGAACGCCCCCAGGTCGCGCTCATAGGCCTCGATCGTGGCCGGCGCCGCCGCCGTCAACGAGCGGGTGAACTCCTCGACGCGCCAGCCCGATGCCACGAGCGCAAAGGTACCGGCCGTCATGGGACGCCTCCTGCGATCCTCTCGTACCAGCCACCCCGCTGGGCGATCCACCCGGCCTCGCACAGCCGGTCGAGCGCGGCGGCGAGGCTGCCGAGGTCGAGCCCGGTGCGCGCGGCGATGTGGTCGAGCGTGGCCGGTTGCCAGCCCACGGCGTCGAGCACGGGGACATCGGCGGCGTCGGGCCGGGGCCGCGCCTCGTCGCGGGACCGGCGACCCGCGGGCCGCAGCCCCAACGCCACGAGCACGTCGTCGGCCGAGCAGACCGGCGCCCGGCCCTCCGCGAGGAGCGCGTTGGTCCCCGCCGATGCCGGGGCCCGCACCGACCCGGGGACGGCCATGACGTCGGTGCCCCGCCGGTCGGCCTCGTCGACCGTGTGCATCGACCCGCCGGCGCGGTGCGACTCGACCACCACGACCAGGTCGGCCAGGGCGGCGATGATGCGGTTGCGGGCAGGGAAGCGCCAGCGCTCCGGCCGGGCGCCCAGTGGCGCCTCGGACAGCAACACGCCGTGCGACGCCACCGCCCGCCACAGCTCTCCCTGGCCACGCGGGTAGATGACGTCGAGCCCGCTGCCGACGACCCCGATGGGCGGGGCCCCGTCGCCTGCACCCAGGGCGGCGAGGGCGCCGCGATGGCCGGCGCTGTCGATGCCGGAGGCCAGCCCGGACACCACCGCCACGCCCGCGACCGCGAGGTCGCGCCCCAGCTCCCAGGCGATGCCGGCGCCGGTGGCGCTGCAGCGGCGCGTGCCGACCACCGCCACCCGGGGGCCGGCCAGGACGTCGGGCGACCCACGGTGGAAGACGACGCCGGGCGGTTCGATGTCTCCGGCGAGGGCGCGTGGATAGGCGGGCGAGCCGAGGACGGCGACGCCGATCCCTTCGTCGACGATGGCCTGCCACACGGCGGCGGGGTCGATGTCTCGGGCCGCCCGGCGCCACCGCGCCAGCAACGCGTCGGATCGCGGGCCGAGCGCCGCCAGGACATCGGCTTCGGGCCACCTGGCGCCCACGTCGATGCCGTCCCAGGCGACATCGGCGGTCGCCACCCGGAGGATCGCCGACAAGCGGGCCGGGCCCATCCCGGGTAGGCCGGCGAGGCAGGCGGCGAACGCCTCCACGGGCAGGGCGACGGACGGCGCGGGGGCGGCAATCACCATCACGCCACCCGCCAATCGAGGCACACCGGGTCGGCCCTGAGGACCAACGCGGTGCTCACGTGCTCCGTTTGCAGCGGCCCGCCGTGCCCGGCGAGGTCAGCGACGGTGCGGCCCACCCGACGGACGCCCCCGAGCCCGCGTCCGGTGAGGCGGCCGGCCCGTAGCGCCCGGTCCACCAGCCGCATCGCGCCCCGGTCCAACGGCGCCACCTCGTCGAGCCGCCACGCCGGCAGCTCGGCGTTGCCGTTGACGTTGCGCCCGGCGGCGACCTGGCGGGCCGCCGCAACCCGCGCGGCGACATCGCTCGTCGCCTCGCCCGCCGACGAGTCGAGCAGCTCGGCCACGTCGGGCCGCCCAACCTCGATGCGCAGGTCGAAGCGGTCGAGCAGTGGTCCGGACAGTCGCCGCCCGTAGCGCGCCCGGGCGGCGGGCGTACATCGGCAGCCACCCGGTGGCCCGCCCTCCCCGCATGGGCACGGGTTCATTGCGGCCACCAGGAGCACGCGGGCCGGGAACGTGACCTTGGCGGCGGCCCGCGCCACCCGGATGACACCCTCCTCGAGCGGCTGGCGCAGGTTGTCGAGCACCAACGGCTCGAACTCGCCCACCTCGTCCAAGAACAACACCCCGTTGTGCGCCAACGAGATCTCGCCCGGCTGCATCGACCCCGAGCCCCCGCCGACCAGCGACACCGCCGACGCCCCGTGGTGGGGCGCTCGGAACGGTGGCCGGCGGATGAGGCCCCCGGGAGGCAGGGGCAGGCCCGCGGCCGAGTGGATGCACGTGGTGTCCAGCGCCTGCTCGGCGCCGAGGTCGGGCAGCAGGCCGGCGAGCCGGCGGGCGAGCATGGTCTTGCCCGCGCCGGGAGGGCCGACGAGCAGCAGGTGGTGCCCGCCGGCAGCGGCGACCTCGAGCGCGAACCGGGCCGCGGGCTGGCCCCGCACGTCGGCCAGGTCGGGACCGGGCGTCGGTGGCGGCAACACCACCGGCTCGGGCGGGTCGGGCCACGGCTCCCGCCCCGCGAGCGCGCTCACCACCTGCTCGAGGCGGGCGACCGGCCGGACGAGGTGGCGGCCGACGAGCTGGGCCTCGACCGTGCAGCCGGCCGGCACCACAACCTCGGGTTCGGCCAGCGCGTCGATCAGGGGGAGCGCCCCCGGCACCGGCCGCACGGAGCCGTCGAGCCCCAGCTCGCCCACGAAGGCGCGGCCCTCGCAACAACTGGGCGGCAGCTGCTCGCTGGCGACCAGCAGCCCGACCGCGATCGCCAGGTCGAGGCCGGCGCCGACCTTGCGCACGCCCGGCGGCGCCAGGTTGACCGTGACCCTCGCGGTGGGCCAGGCGAGCCGGCTGGACATGAGCGCGGCCCGGACCCGGTCGCGGGATTCACGGCAGGTGGTGTCGGGCAGACCGACGACGGTGAAGCCGGGCAAACCCTTGGAGACATGGACCTCGACCCGGACGAGCCGGCCCTCGACGCCCAGAAGCGTCGCGGTGTTGACGGAAGCGAGCACGAGCAGGGCCTCCTGACGAAGGGGGATCGCAGGGAGGCCCAACCGCCTGAACGAGGGCCTCGACCCGGCTCACCTGAACCGTGGCCACACCCTAGCGGAAGGATGTGACATTTACGGTTGGATCCGCTCTTTGAAGAAAAAGTGCCCTATACGGTCAGAAGGTCTTCAAAGTCTTGGTCAGTGGCCCTCGAAGCGGGGCTCACGGCGCTCGACGAAGGCACGCATCGCCTCGGCCGTGTCCTTCGTGGCGAAGTTCACCGTCTGCGCCTGGGCCTCCGCCTCCAGCGCCTGGGCGAGCGTGACCTGGGCCGACTGGTCGAGAAGGCGCTTGGTCATGCTCATCGCCAGCGGCGGTCCGGCCGCCAACCGCCCTGCCAGCTCGGCCACTGTGGTGTCGAGCTCGGCCCGGGGCACCATCCGGGTCACCAGGCCGATCCGCTCGGCCTCTGCGGCGGAGATGATGTCGCCCAGCAGCGCCAGCTCCTTGGCCCTGAGCAACCCGACGGTCCGGGGCAGCGACCACGATCCGCCGCCGTCGATGCTGAGCCCGCGCCGCACGAAGATCTCGGAGAACTGGGCGTCGTCGCTGGCGACGACGAGGTCGCAGGTCAGCGCCAGGTTGAGGCCGATGCCCACGCACACGCCCGCCACCCGGGCGACGACGGGCTGCGGCAGCGCGTGGAGCGCCTCGATCGCACCAGCGATCGACCGCATCGCCTGCAGCGGGTGCCGGCCCTCGGCGGCGTCGCCGGCGGGGTCGCCGGCGCCGTCGCCGGTGACGTCGGCGCCGGACGAGAAGTCGTCACCCGCCCCCGTCACCACGACGCAGCGGTCGTCGCGCCGTCCGGCCACCTCCCGAAACGTCGCCTCGAGCTCGGGCCAGGCCGACGCCGGGATGGCGTTTCGCTTCGCCGGGTTCGACCACGTCACCGTGACGATCCCATCGCTGCGTTCGACCTGCACATGCCGCATCCCGGGCACGATACTGACGCCGTGGGCTTCAACCCGTTTCGTCCCCGCCGCCGCTCCCCCGCCGACTACCTGATGGTGGCGGCGGCCTTGGTCGTGTGCGCGGCTCTCGTGATCTGGGCGTTGGCGGGCTGACCGCAGCACCCGATCAGAACGCCGCCTGGATCACATCCACGGCGGATCCCGTGACGGCGACCACGTCGAAGCGGATGCTCGGGCGCGCCGAACCCGAAGCGGCACCCGCACGCTCGTCCAGGAACCGCGCGGCCAGCGTCCGGAGCCGCCGCTGCTTGGCCACCGTCACCGCCTCGGCGGGCACGCCGAACCGGTCGGAGGAGCGGGTCTTGACCTCGCAGAACACCAGCTCACCGGGCCGTGCCACCACCAGGTCGAGCTCGCCCTCCCGGCAGCGCCAGTTGCGGGCGACGACCTCGTAGCCGGCACTCCGGTACCACTCGGCCGCCCGGTCCTCGCCGTGCGCGCCCAACCGTTGGCGGTAAGGCACAGCGCTATAGCTCCTTGGAGGGGAGCTCCTCGACGTTCACGTCCTTGAAGGTGACGATCTTGACCGACTGCACGAACCGGCTCGTGCGGTACATGTCCCACACCCAGGCGTCGTGCAGCTCGAGCTCGATGTACGTGCGCCCGCCCTCGTTGCGGACGGTCTGGCGCACCTCGTTGGCCAGGTAGGAACGCCGATCGGTCTCGACGACGTACGCGAACATCGGCGCGAGGTCCTTGTACTCCTTGTAGAGCTGGAGCTCGATGTCCGCCTCGTACTGCTCGAGGTCTTCCGCGCTCATCGGCTCGCCTCCGGCTCGCCAATGAGCGATCGCCGCTGCGCGGCGAGTAACGCACTGTGCTTGTGATTCGCTCGCTGCCGCTCGCTCACTCCGGGCACCCTATCGGCGGCACCAACCGCCGGCGGACGGCAATGGCGGGGCTCAGTTGTTTCCCGCTCTTGGCGCTTCGCGCCGGGCCGCTCGGGCTTCGACGCGTGCTTCCCGCTTCCACGGCCGCTCGGGCCGGGCTCTCCCGTGCGGTCGGGCTCAGGCCTCGCGCTTCTCGCGGATCTTGGCCGCCTTACCGATGCGGTCGCGCAGGTAGTAGAGCTTGGCCCGGCGGACGTCACCCCGGCTGACGACCTCGACCTTGGCGATGGTCGGGGTGTGGAGCGGGAACGTGCGCTCGACCCCGACGCCGTAGCTCACCTTCCGCACCTTGAACGTCTCGCGGATGCCGGAGCCCGAGCGGCCGATGACGACGCCCTGGAAGACCTGGATGCGCTCCTTGGACCCCTCGACCACGCGCACATGGACCTTGAGCGTGTCGCCGGGCGCGAAGTCGGGGATGTCGGTGCGCAGGCTGGTCTGGTCGACGAGATCGGTGGGATTCATCGCGCGGTCGCTCCGGGCGAGGCAAGGGACGGGCGGACGGGCGATGCTATCCGGGCTGGTGAGCCGAACACAAAGCCACCAATCGTCCGGGTCGGGTCACGAGCCGGACGGGCCGTCGCCGCCGGCGAGCCCGAACTCGACCAGCAACGCGCGGTCGGCGTCCGTCAGCCCGCCCCGCGCCTCCATGAGGTCCGGGCGGCGGTCCAGCGTGCGGCGGATGGCCTGGGCCCGGCGCCAGCGCGCCACCCGGCCGTGGTCGCCGGAACGCAGCACCTCGGGAACCTCCCAGCCCCGGAACTCGGCCGGTCGGGTGTAGTGCGGGTACTCGAGCAGGCCGTCGCTGAACGACTCGTCCTCCGCCGACGACTCGTTGCCCATGACCCCGGGCACTAGCCGCCCCACCGCCTCGACCACCACCATGGCCGCCACCTCGCCGCCCGCCAGCACCACGTCGCCGATCGACAGCTCGCCGTCGCACAGGTGCTCCCGCACCCGTTCGTCCACCCCCTCGTAACGGCCGCACAGCAGGCTGAAACCCGCCTCCAATCCCGTGAGCTCGCGCGCCACCGACTGGTCGAACCGCCGGCCTGCGGGACTCAGGTAGAGCAGTGGCCGGGGCGGCTGGACCGCCTCGACGGCGGCGAAGATGGGCTCGGGCCGCAGCACCATGCCGGCGCCGCCACCGAACGGCGCGTCGTCGACCGACCGATGGGGGTCGGTGGCGCACGAGCGCAGGTCGTGGACCCGGATGTCGAGCGTGCCCGCCGCCCTGGCCTTGCCCACCAGGCTCTGATCGGCGAAGTGGCCCACCAGGCCGGGGAAGATCGTGAAGACGTCGATGCGCATGGCCGACTCCCGCCCAACCGGTCAGTTGCTTCCCGCTCTTGGCCTTCGGCCGGGCCGCTCGGGCCACGCTCGCTGCATTGCGGACGCTCGCTCAGGGCTCCAGCAGGCCCTCGGGCGGGTCGATCGTGACCCGGCCAGGCGCCCGCTCGACAACGAACACGACCGGCACCAGCGCACCGCTGTCGAGCTCGAGCAGGTCCGAGGCCGGGTTGGCCACGACCGCGACACAGGTTCCGACCGCGTCGCCCCCGACGGTCACGACCTCGCTGCCGATCAGGTCGTGCACCCACAGTTCGTCGGGGTCGTCGATGGCCTCGGCACGCAGGGCGACGCCGCGCAGCCGGTCGGCGTCCTCGCGGCTCGTGCGGCCCTCGAACGCCACGATCCAGCGGCGCCGGTGGGGACGCACCGCGACGACGGTCAGTTCGCCGGCGTCGCTCTCGAGCACCGCGCCGGGCGTCAGGCGCTCGACCCGGTCGGTGGTGAGGTCGACGACCACCTCGCCGCGCAGGCCATGGGACCGGGTGATGCGGCCGATCTCGAGCAGGGGTGCCGTCCGGTGGTTCCCGCCCGGGTCACCGGCCATCAGGACCCCGGGTCCTCGGCACTAGTCCTCGAACTCGACCTCGACGTCGCTGCCGTCGCGGGCAGCGGCCGCCCGGGTCACGGTGCGGATCGCCTGGGCCACCCGGCCCCGCTTGCCGATGACCCGACCCATGTCGGAGGGACCGACCCGGACGGTGAGCCGCGGCAGGTTGCGGCCCTGCTCGGTGTCGATGCGCACGGCGTCACGATCCTCGACCAGCGACCCCACCAGGTGCTCGAGCACGGCGCGGGCGGTCGGAACCTCGAGAGACGACGGCGACGACGCCGGGCTGGCAGTGTCGCTCACTTGGCGCTCTCGGCGGTGGAGCCGACAGCCTCGGCGGGCGCCGGCCGGGACGAGGCCTCGCCGCTGTAGGTCTCCCACGCGCCCGAGATCTCGAGCAGCTTGCGCACTGGGTCGGTGGGCTGAGCGCCCTTGCGCAGCCAGTCGACGGCCTTGTCGTTGTCGATGCGAATCGTGGAGGGATCGCGCCGAGGGTCGTAGACGCCCACGATCTCGATGAACCGCCCGTCACGGGGCGACCGGGAGTCGGCCGCCACCACGCGGTAGGTCGGTTGCTTCTTCTTGCCCATCCGCATGAGGCGGAGCTTGACGGCCACTCTTCTTCTTCTTTCGTGTTGGGGGTTGCGAGGTTATTGGTTGAGGCCGGGCAACGTAAAAGGCTGGCGCGGCGTCACCCGTCCGCCACCCGGCGGCGTCACCCGCCCGCCGCCTTTGCGGCCCTTCCGCCCCTTGCGGCCCCGCACGCCCTTGGTGCCCGACAGACCCGGCATGCGCTTCATCAGCTTCTGCATCTCGCGGAACTGCCTGATGAGCTGGCTGACGTCGGCCGTCTGGGTGCCGCTGCCGTTGGCGATGCGGAGCCGACGGGAGCCGTCGATGATGTTGGGATCGACGCGCTCCTCGCGGGTCATGGAGCGGATGATCGCCTCGACCCTGCTCACCTGGTCCTCGTCGACCTCGGTGTTGCGCAGCTCCTTGGGGACGCCGGGCATCATGCCCATGAGGTTCTGCAACGGGCCCATCTTGCGGACCTGCTGCAGCTGCTCGAGGAAGTCGTCGAGGGTGAACTTGCCTTCGAGCAGCTTGGCGGCCGCCGCCTCGGCCTCGTCCTTCTCGTAGACCTGCTCGGCCTTCTCGATCAGCGTGAGCATGTCGCCCATGCCGAGGATGCGGCTGGCCAACCGGTCGGGGTGGAACAGGTCGAAGTCCTCGACCTTCTCGCCGGTGGAGGCGAAGGCGATGGGCCTGCCCACCACCTCCTTGACCGACAGCGCCGCGCCGCCGCGGGCGTCGCCGTCGAGCTTGGTGAGGATGACGCCGTCGAGCGTGAGCGTGGCATCGAACGACTCGGCCACCGTGACCGCGTCCTGGCCGGTCATGGCGTCGACGACGAGGAACGTGTAGTCGGGCTGCGTCGCCCGGGAGATGCGCCGGACCTGGTCCATCATCTCGGCGTCGATGGCCAGGCGGCCGGCGGTGTCGACGATGCAGACGTCACGACCCAGGCGCCGGGCCTCCTCGACCCCGGCCTTGGCCGTGGCCACCGGGTCGACATGCTCCCCGCTCCCACGGCCGCTCGGGCCGGGCTGGCTGAACACCGGCACGTTGATGCGCTCGCCCAGGGTGCGCAGCTGCTCGACGGCGGCCGGGCGCTGGAGGTCCGCACCCACAAGCAGCGGGTTGCGGCCCTGCTGGCGGAACCAGCGGGCGAGCTTGGCGGCGTTGGTGGTCTTACCGGAGCCCTGGAGGCCTGCCATCAGCACGACGGTGGGCGGGCGGGAGGCGTACTGGATGCGGATGGCCTCGCCGCCGAGCGCCTCGACCAGCGCCTCGTTGACCAGCTTGACGACCTGCTGGACCGGGTTGAGCGCCTCGTGGATGCGGGCGCCGACTGCCCGCTCGCGGATGCGCTCGAGCATCGTCTTGACGACGACGAAGTTGACGTCTGCCTCGAGGAGGGCGAGGCGGATCTCGCGCAGGACCTCGTCGACGTCGGACTCGCGCAGCGTCCCCTTGCTGCGCAGCCGGGTGAAGATGCCCTCGAAGCGTTCGGACAGCGACTCGAACATGAGCCACAGAGCCTATCGGCCGCGGTCCCGGGCTCGGCCCTTGCTGGAGCTCAGAGGGTCGTCAGGACGATCTCGTCGCGTATCGGGATGCCATGGCGCCCCGTCTCGGGAATCGACGGCTTGAGCGACCGCCGGGCGGCCTCGACCGCTCCGATGCGGATCTCGCTGATGCGGAAACCACGACGCTGGTAGAAGCGCAGTGCGTCGAGGTTGTCATTGGTCGTGACGAGCCAGAGCCGACGTGCTCCCGTCCGTTCTTGCACCGCGTCCAACAGCGCGGTCCCGACGTTGGCGCGCGACGTCGTCACCTCGAGATAGACGATCTCCACGTCCCCGTCGTCCACGTCGAAGGTCACGATGCCCACCCGCTCCCCGTCGTGCTCGGCGACCAGGCCGGGGCAGGCGAGCGCATCGACGAGCGACCCGAGTCTGGCCTGGAGCCGCCCGCCAAAGTGGGTACCGATCAGTTCCTCGGCCCAGGCCAGGTCGCTCTCATCGAACGAGCGGATCAGCGTCCCCAACGGAGCATGCCGAGCGTCGCCTCGTCCTTAGCCGCCGTCGCCGCTGCCGACCACCAGGCGGCTGTCGACCTCGGCCACGCCGGGGACCGAGGCGGCGGCGCGCTCGATGTCGGCCTTGCCGGTGGCGTGCGGGGCGCCGCCGGTGAGGATCGCCTTGCCCCCCACCACCTCGACCGCGGGCTGGGGCAGATGCCACGTGCGGGGCGAGTGCGACAGCTCGTAGCGCACCCGCTCGGCCACCGCGTCGTCGCTGGCCGGGCCGCGCCGGCTCTCCCACTGGCGGCGCAGCTTGTCGCGCATCTCCTGGCCCGACGTGGGGGCGACCAGCATGCCGATGCCGACGCCGACCCCCAGCAGCAGCGTGCGCCGCAGGCCGATGAGCCGCCCCACCCGGTAGGTCGAGCGGGCGGAGAGCTTGCCGGTGCGGTAGCCGGTCTTGGCCGACAGCTTGCCGACGCCGAGCGTCGCCCTCACCGGCAAGAGCAGGGTCCGGATCACGTTGCCACCTCCTGTGCGTCGCACCTCACGCGAACAGCGCCTCGACGAACTCGTCGTGGTCGAACTCGACCAGGTCGCCGACCCCCTCGCCCAGACCCACCAGCTTGATCGGGATGCCGAGGCTGGCCTGGATGGCGAGCGCGATGCCGCCCCTGGCCGAGCCGTCGAGCTTGGTGAGCACCACGCCGGTCACGTCGACGGCCTCGGTGAACTGCTGGGCCTGCGCCAAGCCGTTCTGGCCGGTGGTGGCATCGAGGACCAGGAGCACCTCGGTAACGGTTCCCGGTTCGCGGTCGGCCACACGGCGGACCTTGCGCAGCTCGTCCATCAGGTTGGTCTTGGTGTGCAGCCGGCCCGCGGTGTCGGCCAGCACGAGGTCGTTGCCCCGGGCCGCGGCCCGCTGGACGGCGTCGAACACGACGGCCGATGGATCGCCGCCCTCGCTGCCCCGCACGATGTCGGCACCGGTGCGCTCGGCCCACAGACCCAGCTGCTCGGGTGCGGCGGCGCGGAAGGTGTCGGCGGCCGCCATGATCACCGACCGTCCCTGGTCGAGCTGCTGCCGGGCGATCTTGCCGATCGTGGTCGTCTTGCCCACGCCGTTGACGCCGACGAACAACCACACGTTTGGCCTGCCGGGCTCGAACCGCAGCGACCGGTCGCCCTCGGCCAGCACCCCCTTCAGCTCCGACTTGAGCCGGTCGAGCAGCACCTCGGGCTCGGTGATCCCCTCGGCCTTGGCCGTCGCCTGGAGGTCGTCGAGCACGCGTTGGGTGGTGGCGACGCCGACGTCGGCGCGGATGAGGGCCTCCTCCAGCTCCTCCCACGTCTCGGCGTCCACCTTGCGGGACCGGATGCTGCCCAGGTAGCCCCCGAGCGCGCCACGCGCCTTGGCGAGGCGGTCGCGGAAGCTGGGCCGGACCGCCGGAGGCGCCGGGGCCTCGGGCGCGGGCGGGGGCGCCTCCAGCGTGGTGGCGCGGCTTGCCTCGTCGTGCACCGCGGCGAGGGCGTCTTCCACCTGGGCCGCCAACTCCTCGTCCACGGGTTCCGCCGGCGGGGCCTCGGGCGGGGGCGGGGGCTCCAGGACGCCGCCTCGTGCGGTCCGGCGGGCGGCGAAGGCGACGGCGGCCAGGATCACGACGGCGACGACGGCGATGATGATCCCGATCTCCATGGTGATGCCGGAGCCTACCGGTCCCCCCGAGGGCGCCCGAAGGGGCCGCTGGCGGCATCGGGTGAACGGACCGCGGCCTTCCGGTTGACCGGGGCCGAAGTGACGGCGAACCTTGTCCGGACGGCTGGCCGAGGGCTTGACCAGCTGGTCCGGTCGCAAGCAGCGTCCTCGACGCTGGGAACCATGCGCGCCGCCTCGATCCGTACCAAGCTCCTCGGCCTGCTGACCGTGCCCCTGGCGGCGCTCCCCATCGTGGCGACGTTGGGCGTCGTGTGGTCGGCCGACGAGGTCGATCGCAGCCGCGCCTCGGTCGCGCGCACCGAGGCGGCGGTCGTATCGGTACGGGCGGCGCTGGAGCTGTCCCGCGAGCGGGGACTGTCGGCCGGCACCCTGGCCGACCGGGATGCTGCGGACCTGCGGCCGCGAGCTCGGGTTCCAACGCGGCCAGAGCGACGTGGTGCTCGACGACCTCGCCCCCGGCGTCGCAACCGACGCGCCCGCCCGGCTGGCCGAGCTGCGCCAGGGCGGTCGGCGGCGGCGACGCCGCCATCGACGACGTGCTCGCCGACTACGCCAGGTTGCTCGACCCGCTGCTCGACGATGGGACGACCCGGGTCCGTGGCATCACCGACTCCGGGCTGGTCGGCCCGGCCCAGTCGTTCGAGTCGCTGACCCGCGCGGTCGAGGCCGTGGCGCTCCAGCAGAGCCTGCTCACGCCCGTGCTGGCTCGGGGCGCCTTCGACCCGGCGAGCCGTCCAGGCACCGCGGTCGCGCTGGACGCCGAGCAGGCGGCGCTCCGGCGCAACGTCAACGACGTCTTCGTCAACCTCGGGCGCCGCAACCAGAACCTGATCACCCGGCAGCTCGCCCACATCGACCAGGCCGAGGCCAAGACCGACGACCCGGACGCGTTGGCCGACCTGTTCCTGCTCGACCACCTCGCCACCCGGATGCGCCGCAACGCCGAGAACATGCTGGTGATCGCCGGCGCCGACTCGCCCCGCCCGTGGGCCCGCCCGGTCTCGATCGTGAACGTCGTGCGGGCGGCCGTCGCCAGGCGACCGACTACACCCGTGTCGACATCGAGCGCCTGGTGCCCGTGTCGGTGTTGGGGTCGGGGGTGAGCGACATCTCGCATCTGCTGGCCGAACTGGTCGACAACGCCCTCGCCTACTCGCCGCCCACCGAGCGGGTGGTGGTGACCGGGCGGGGGACCCGGGACGGGCGTTACGTGCTGTCGGTGATCGACGCCGGGCTGGGAATGCCGGCCGACCGGATGGACGAGGCCAACGCCCGCATCAGCGACCCGCCCGTGCGCGACTTCGCCGTGTCGCGGTTCCTGGGGCTCTACGTCGTGGGACGGCTGGCCGACCGGCACGGCGTCGAGGTCACGCTCGCGCCGTCGCCGCTGGGTGGGGTCACGGCCCACGTGATCCTGTCGGCGCAGCTGCTGACGGCCGCGCCGGCTGGTGCCGGGGCCCCGGCCCCGCCGGCCCCGGTCGTCCAACCGATCAACGGACAGCCGACGAGCGTCGGCCCCCGCCAGACCCATGGTTGAGGGTCGCCGCCCGACGACGCCTGGGAGGTCGAGGCCGGCATCGTCCGCCCCTACCTCTTCACCGGGTGACGGACCCGCCCCGCGCTGGGATCGTTGGCGGTCGAGGCGATGGTGACCGCCACGTCGCTCGGCAGGGCGACGTCGACGACGCTCCCCGCCGAGCAGCGCCGGATCGTGGACGATTGCCGGGCCGCCCGGTCGGTGGCAGAGCGCCGCGCTCCGCACACCGCTCGGCGTGGTGCGGGTGCTCATCGCCGACCTGGTCGCCACCGGCCTGGTCGACGTGCACGACGCCGGCAACCCGGCCGACGACATCGACCTGCTCAACCGGCTGATCGCCCGGGTCAAGGCGATCGCGTAAGGCGGGCGGCCGGACGTCGGAACCAACACAACCGGTCTCGGCGCGAGCTGTAAGCCCGCCGGGGCTCGCGGCCGGGCCCACGGTCAGCCGCACCGCCACCGTGTGACCTACGCTCCGGCGGTCACCTTCTCGCTGACGACCTTGGACGAGCCTCCCGTCTGCATGGTGACGCCGTAGAGGCAGTCGGCCGCCTCCATGGTGCGCTTCTGGTGGCTGACGATGATGAGCTGGGCCTCCCGCCGGAACTCGGCGATGAGGTCGAGGAAGCGGTGCAGGTTCACGTCGTCGAGCGCCGCCTCGACCTCGTCCATCACGTAGAACGGCGACGGCCGGCTGCGGAACACCGCGAACAGGTAGGCCAGCGCCGTGAGCGAGCGCTCACCGCCGGACAGCAGCGACAGCTTCTTGACGTTCTTGCCCGACGGCTTGGCCTCGACCTCGACGCCGGTGTTGAGCAGGTCGTCCGGGTTGGTGAGGCGCAGCCGCCCCTGGCCCCCGGGGAACAGCGTGGCGAAGAGCTGCTCGAAGTTCTCGCTGACGTCGGCGAAGGCGGCGGCGAACACCCGCACGATCTCCTCGTCGATGGCCCGGATCACCTTGTTGAGCTCCCGGCGGCTGGCCTTGACGTCGTCGAGCTGTTCGGCCAGGAACGTGTGGCGCTCGGACAGGGCCTCGAACTCCTCCAGGGCGAGCGGGTTGATGGGGCCCATGACCCGGAGCTCGCGCTCCAGATCCCGGACCCGGGCGGCGGGCGTCACGCCCTCGGGCAGCTCCGGCGCCTCGGCGCGGATGGCGGCCTCCGGCTCGACGTCCAACTGCGTGCGGCACAGCTCGATGGCCTGCTCGAGCCGCACTCGGACCTCGGCCTCGTCGATCTCGGCGCGCTGCGCCCGCTCCCGCAGCTCCGCCAGCGTGCGCTCCTTGGTCGAGCGTTCGCGGCGGCAGCCCTCGAGCTCGGAGGACAACGCCCGCTGGGCGTCGGTCTCGCGGCGGCGGCGTTCCTGCACGGCGTGCAGCCGCTCGTCCACGCCAGCCAGCCGATCGCCGACGAACCCCGCCAGCCGGTCGAGCGCCCGCTCGGTCGCGTCGAGGCGGCCGCGGTGGACCTCGGCCTCGCGCCGGGCCTCCAGCGATCCGGACAGCCGCTCCTCGATCTTCGCAAGGCGCTGGCGCAGGTAGCCGCCGCGGTCGATCAGCGCAGTGCGGCGCTGGTCCAGGGCGATGCGCGCGGCCGCCACCTCGGCTGCCCGGTCGTCCAGCTGGCGGCGGGCCTCCGCCATGGCCTCGGCCCGCTCCCGCAGGGCCGACTCCTCGGCCTCGAGCTGGGGCAGCAGCGCCTCGAGCTCGGCGGCGCGAGCCCGGTCGCGTGTCAGCCGGTCACCGGCGTCGGCCTGCTGCTCGGCCAGCGCCGCCAGCTCGCCGGCGGTGTCGTTGCGGTCGGCGACGGCCCGCTCCTGCGCCGCCCCCGCGGCCGCCAACGCCCGGCGGGCGTCGTCGAGCCGATCGACGGCGGCCTGCTCGCGGTCGCGGGCCTCGTCGACCGCGGCACGGGCCGCCCGGTGATCGGCCTCGGCCCGCTCGGCGGCGGCGACGGCGCGCGTCGCTGCCTTGCGGGCCTCGTCGAGCGCTGCGCCCGTGGCGCCGGTGGCGGCACCGCCGAGCCGCCAGCCCGTCGGCCCGAAGCGGCCACCCTCGCGGGTCACGACCACCGCCTGGGGATGGGCCAACGCGGCGTCGACCGCCGCCTGCCAGGTCCCGTCCACCGCGACGGCGGCACCGAGCAGACCCTGGAGGAGCGGCGCCACCTCGGCGCGGCGGGGGCGCACGTGTGCCAGGACCGGCTCGCCCACCGGCGGGGGCAGGTTCGGAGCCGGGGCGATGCCGAGGGCCAGGACGGCGCCGGGCACGTCCCCGTCGGCCAGGACCTGCAGCGCCCGGCGCCCGGACGCCACCGAGTCGACGACCACGGCCGCCAGCGCCTCGCCGCAGGCGGCCTCGACCGCCGCCTCCCAGCCGCCATCGATGTCCACCAGGTCGAGCAACGTCCCGAGCACGCCGTCCACCGCCGCGAGCCGCTCGGTCCCGGCACGAGCCCGGGCCTGGTCGAGCGCCAGCTCCAGCGCCTCGCAGCGGGCCGCCCACGCGTGGCGCTCAGCCTGCGCCGTCTCCCGCCGCTGCCCCGCCGCCTGCGCCGCGGCCTCGGTGGTCGCGCGGCGAGCTCCCGCAGACTCGACCGCCGCCGCCAACTCGGGCTCGGTCCGCTCCAGCACGGCGATCTGCGCCGCCGCCTCGGCAGCTTCCCGATCGAGGCGCTCGAGCTTCGTCCGCAGCTGCGCGACCGGCTCCACCGTCCGCCGCTGACCGCCGTCAGCCTGGGCCAACGCGGCCCGCAGCGCCCCGAGCTCGCCACGCACCTCGGCCGCCCGTCCCGAGGGAGCGGGCACGTCCACGCCCACCCACTCCCGCTCGAACCCCGCCCGGGCCTCGGCCACCTCGGACTCGGCGGCCGCCAGCGCCTCGGCCTCGGGTGCCAGTCCCGCGGCGTCGGCGTCGACGCTGGCGAGCGCGGCCCGCAGCTGGGCGGAGTCGGCCTCGAGGCTGGCAATCACGTCCTGGTTGACGAAGGCGGCCCGCTCGCGGTCGACACCCCGGCGGCGTTCGGCCAGCAGCGCGAGCTGGCCCCGGGCCTTCTCCCGCAGCGCCTCAAGGGCCGCCAGCAAGTCACCGACCTCGCTGCCGCCGAGCGCACCGAGCCGGGACTCGGCGGTCAGCACCGCGGTGTCGAGCTCGGTGAGGCGCTGCTTGAGCAGGGTCTCCTCGTTGCGCAGCTCGGCCCGCGCCGCCGTCAGGTCGCCGAGCCGCCGCTTGAGGGTGGTCAGCTCGCGGCCGGCGACGAACACGTGCAGGGCCCGGAGCTCGGCCACCAGATCGCCGTGGCGGCGGGCGGCCTCGGCTTGGCGCTCGAGGGGGCGGAGCTGGCGGCGCACCTCCCGCAGCAGGTCGCCGAGGCGCACGAGGTTGACCTCCGTGGCGGCCAGGCGGCGCTCGGAACGCTCCTTGCGCTTGCGGTGCTTGAGGATGCCGGCGGCCTCCTCGATGACGAGCCGCCGCTCCTCGGGCTTGGCGTTGAGCACGGCGTCGATCTGCCCCTGCCCCACGATGACGTGCTGCTGGCGGCCGACGCCGGTGTCGCTGAACAGCTCCTGCACGTCGAGCAGGCGGCAGGGCACGCCGTTGATGGCGTACTCGCTCTCGCCCGAGCGCCACAGCGTGCGGGTCACCGTCACCTCGGTGAAGTCGATCGGCAGCAGCCCGGCATCGTTGTCGATGGTCAGGCTCACCTCGGTCCGCCCCAGCGCTGGCCGCCGGGCGGTGCCGGCGAAGATCACGTCCTCCATCTTCTGGCTGCGCACCGCCGAGGGGGCCTGGGCCCCGAGCACCCAGCCGATGGCGTCGACCACGTTGGACTTCCCCGAGCCGTTGGGCCCGACGACGACGGTCACCCCCGGCTGCATCTCGAGCGTGGTGGACTCCGCGAAGGACTTGAACCCCTTGAGGGTCAGCGCCTTGAGGAACATCGAAGGGTCAGGCTACGTGGCGGCCGGGTCGGCGTTGCGGATGCGGGTCGGCGGCCTTCCCGCGAGCCCTACTGCGCCGCCCACTCGTCGGGCCCGGCATCGCCGCCGCTTGCCGCGACGGCCAGGCGCGGTAGGAAATGTGCCCAACCGACGTCGTGCTTGGGCGCCTCCTCGGGTGGGAGATCACGATGGACGAGCTCGAGGACGGTCTCGTCGCCATCGGCCTGGAGGCTGATCTCGACCGTGGTCGATCCCGGTGGCAGGACCTCGCTGCCGGCTGCGCCCCAGGTGAAGACGAGGCGATGGGGTGGCTCGACCACGACGAAGCGACCGCGGATCGGCACGCCCGTGATGTCGACGACGAAGCGACCGCCCGGCGTCGGGTCGAGCTCGGCCCAGTCGCCCATCCACCGGACCATCAGCGAGGCGTCGGCCAGGTACGGGAAGACGTCCTCGGGCTTGGTGCCGATGCGGATCGACGTCGAGTAGTCGTCGCTCATCGGTGTCGGGACCGGGACTCGTGCCGGCTCTCCACCGTGTCCTTCAGGCGGGCCAGCGACGACGGCCAAACGTCCTCCAGGAACGATCGCACCGACTCGATGGCCTCCGGGCGGACCGAGTACAGCCGCCTCGTGCCCTCGCGGCGTTCGGCGAGGATGCCGGCGCCCTTGAGGGTCTTGAGGTGCTGCGAGACCGCCTGCGGCGTGATGTCGAAGTGCTCGGCGATCTCGCCGGCGGATAGCTCGCCGTCCCGGACGAGGGTGAGGATGCGCCGCCGGTTGGGCTCGGCGAGCGCCCGCAGGACGGCGTCGGGCGTCACGGGTTGCGACCGAGGAAGGCCACCAGCCGCTGGGTGGCCGGCGCGTCGGCCGCACACGGGACCTCGGGGCCGATGCGGGGCGCGCGGGTCCCCGCGTCGTCACTGATCGTCTGGCGGGCGAAGCCGAGGATCTGCTCGGCCAGCTCGTCGTCCCATGACGGATCCTGGCCCGTCGCCTTGGCGAGGTCCCACCCGTGGACGAAGACGTCCAACGCCGTGAACCCGGCCAGCACCGGCCCCGGCATGTCGCCCAACGGGGTCGTGTGCACGCGGGTCACGGCGTCGCCGGTGGCGGCGGCGAGCAGCGACTCGACCCCGGCGCGGTAGGCCTCGAGCGGTGCGTCGCCGACGAGGTCGGAGCCGGGGAGGGCACCCGGGGCGACCTCGACCGACGGGTTGGTGTCGGCCAGCAGGGCCTGGCCCAGCACGAGCGTGCCGAGAAGGTGGTTCGACAGCTCCCGCACGTTCCACTCGCTGCACGGGGTCGGGAGCTCGCGCTGATCGCGTGTCACCCGCTCGACGATCCGATCGGTCGAGGCGCACGCCGCCTTCAGGGTGGCTTGGTCCATGCACTTACTAAAGTACAGGCTTTCTAAAGTGTCAAGCGAGGCTGGCGATAGCGCCCTGCGAGCAGGTCACTCCTCGAGGTTGGCGACCTCGACACTGGTCGCATGCGAGGCAAGGCGCCGCATGTCGGACGGGTCGACGGTGGCCACGACGGCCCCACCTTGGAGGTCGGCTACGGCGACGACGAAGGCGTCGACCGCCAGGTCGGATCCTGCCCCGACGGCTCCGAGCAACTGACCCGCTCGAACGCCCACACGTGTGTCGACTGGATGGACCTGCACCCGCTCACGGCGCAGGCCGGCGAACACCCCGGCGTCTCGTGGGTGCCCGCGGACAACCTCGGCAAGCACGGCGGCGACCGTGCCCACTGGGAGCTCGCGAGCCCGCATCAGTGCCATGAGTGCACGCACGCGGTCGCGCCGTCGACGCGGACCCTGGGCCACCGCGGAGATGGCCTCGCTGTCGAGCAGGAGCATCAGCCAGCCGGGCGCGCCGACGAGGTTGAGGGGGTCGAGGCGCCACCCGGCATCCACCGCTCGACGACCTGTGCCGCCCACTCCAACGTCTCGGGCGGTATCGGGCCGTGCTCCCGCTCGAGCTCGGCAAGCCACTGGTCGACGGCCGCGAGGTGACGGACCCTCGCGAGATAGGCGGCGACCGCGCTGTCTACCGTCGTGGACAGACTCCTCCCGCCCACAAGGACGCGAAGCTCGTTGAGCCGGTCGCTGTCCAGCGTCAGCGTCACCTTCTCTTTGGGCATGGTCGTATGATAGTACCTTTATACGACCCAGGTGACGCTCGCCTACACCTGGCAGCTCGGGCACCAGTAGGTCACCTTGCCGCCGCTGCGGAGCTTGGTGATCGTGCCCCGGCAGCGCCGGCAGGGCTCGCCGTCGCGGCCCCAGACCTGGAGCGCGTCCTGGTAGCTGCCGGGCTTGCCGTGCAGATCGGTGAACCGGTGGTCGTCGGTGGACGTGCCGTGGTGCTTGGTCGCCTCGTGCAGGATCTCGACCAGCGACCGGTAGAGCCGGCGGATCTCCATCGTCGACGTGGTCGACACCTCGCGATCGGGGCGCAGGCCGGCGTCGTACAGGATCTCGTCGGCGTACAGCCCACCCAGGCCCACGACGAACGTGGGGTCGAGCAGCACCGAGCGCAGCTTCTCCCTCCGGCGGTTCACCAGCGACTGGGCAAAGGCGGTCCACGACACCGGCGCAGCGACGGGATCGAGCCCCAGCTCGGCCAGCGCCGGCACCTCCTCCAGCAGCAGCTCCGGCGTCACCACGAACGCCTCGGCCTTGGCCTCGGGATCGGACAGGCGCAGCTGCCCGCCCTGGGTGAAGGTGATCGACAGCAGCAGGTCCTTGGGCGGCTCGTCCTTGGGTGCGGCCCGCAGCAGCTGGCCGGTCTCGCCGACGTCGAACACCAGCAGCTCGCCGGTGTCGAGTGCCTGCACCAGCAGCGAGCCGCGGCGGTCGACGTTGCGGATCTTGGCGCCCTCCAGCCGCGCCTGGAACGCCTTGCGGGAGCCGTTGCGCTGGGTCGCCTTGGCCACCGGCACGTCGACCGAACGGACCCGGCGCCCGACCGTCTCGCGCTCGAGACCGCGGCGCACGGTCTCGATCTCGGGCAGCTCAGGCATAGTCGCTCTCCAGCTCGGCCAGCAACGTGGCGTAGGCGTCGCGGGCCGCCACCTGCTCGGCTTGCTTCTTCGAGCGCCCGTCGCCCGTGCCGCGGGCAACGCCGGCGACGGCCACGGTCACGTGGAAGCGCCGGGCGTGGTCGGGCCCCTCGGCGAGGGTCTCGTAGTGCGGTGCCTCGTCGAAGTGCCGGGCAGTCAGCTCCTGCAGGCGGCTCTTGTAGTCCTGTCCCCCGGGCCCACCGGCATGCGCCTCGGCGACCCGCTCGCCCACCAGCCGCAGCACCAGGTCGTGGGCCTCGTCCATGCCCGCCGAGACGTACACGGCGCCGAGCACCGCCTCGAGCGCGTCGGCCAGGATCGAGGGCTTCTCCCGCCCGCCCGACTGCTCCTCGCCCTTGCCGAGCAGCAGGTAGTCGCCGAGGTCCAGCTCGTCGGCCACCTCCGCAAGGGTGACGGCGTTGACGACCGCCTTGCGGACGTCGGTCAGCTCACCCTCGCTGAGGCTGGTGTAGGCGTGGAAGGCGTGATCGGTGACGATCAGGCCGAGCACGGCGTCGCCCAGGAACTCCAGCCGCTCGTTGGACTCGTACCCGGGGTTCTCTGCGCACCACGACCGGTGGACGAGCGCTGGCGCCAGCACATCGGCGTCGTCCAGGCGGACGCCGAGACGACGGGCGAGGTCGTCGAGCCGTAGAACGGGGAGCGAGATGGTCGTGGCCCTACAGTCGGGCGAGGACGTAGTCGACGGCGTCGCGCACCGTCTTGATGTCCTCGAGGTCTTCGTCCTCGATGCGGAAGCCGACGCTGCGCTCCCCCAGCTCCTCCTCGAGCGCCTCGGCCAGCTCGATGAGGGCCAGCGAATCGGCGTCGAGGTCGTCGGTGAACGAGTCGCCCTCGTGGATGGTGGACGGCTCGACCTCGAGGATGTCGGCCAAGCGGTCGCGGATCAGGTCGAAGACCTGTTCGCGATCGAGGGGACTGCGCTCGACGTGGGTCTCGGCGGGCACGACGGATGTACTCCTGGTCTCGGGTAGAACGCGGGCAGCTTACCGGGGCCGACGTTTGTGCGCTTGTGAAGACGTAGCGCAATCGGCTTCAGGCGGCGGCGATCGCGGACCGCAGCCGCTCCACGATGTCGGCCTCGACCATCTCGCCGGCGACTCGGGCGGCGTTGACGATGGCGGTCGCAGACGACGATCCGTGGCTGATGATGCACACACCGTCCACACCCAGGAGCATGGCGCCCCCGGTCCGGTCGGGATCGAGCGTGTTGTAGAGCGGCAGCAGGGCACCGAGGGCGGTATCGGCCACGTCGGTAGCGCTCAGGCCCTCGATCACGGCGGTGACCAGGGAGCGCATCCCGCCCTCCAGCGTCTTGAGGGCCACGTTGCCGGTGAAGCCGTCGGTGACGACCACGTCGACCGCGGAGGTCATGATGTCGCGGCCCTCGACGTTGCCGACGAAGCTGGCGCCGGCGCGGTCGAGGGCTCCCGCCTCCACCAGCAGCGCATGGGCCTCCTTGACCAGCGGGTTGCCCTTGGTGGACTCCTCACCGATCGACAGCAGGCCGACCCGGGGCTCGGCGATGCCGTAGCGCTCGCGGGAGAAGACCGCGCCCATCAGGGCGAACTGCACCAGCCACTGGGGCTGGCACTCGGCGTTGGCGCCGGCGTCGAGCAGCACCGTCGGCGTCGAGCCCGGGACCGGGATCGGCGTGGCGATCGCCGGTCGGGCCACCCCCTTGATCCGCCCCATCCGCAGCAGCGCCGAGGCCATCGAGGCACCGGTGTTGCCGGCCGACACCATGGCCGAGGCCCGGCCGTCACGCACGGCCTCGGCGGCCCGCACCAGCGACGAGTCCTTCATCGTGCGCACGCTGGAGCCGGGATCGTCGTCCATGCCGATCACCTGCGACGCGGCCACCAGCTCGAGGTCGCCGCGCAGCGGATCGACGTCGTCGGGGCGTCCCACCAGCATGACCGGCACACCGAGCTCCGCCGCGGCGCGCTGGGCGCCCTCGACGATGGCGCCGGGGGCATGGTCGCCGCCCATGGCGTCGATGGCGATCGGCAGCATGTGAGCGCCCGAGGCGAGCCCGCTCCGGGGTACGGGAGGGCTCAGTCGACCTCGACGGCCACGCGGCCGCCGTACCAGCCGCAGTTGCCGCACACCACGTGCGGCAGCTTCACGGCCCGGCAGCGCGGGCAGACGCTGCGCGCCGGGCGCTCGAGGCGCCAGGCGCTGGCACGGCGGCTGCGGCTCTTGGCCTTGGAGGTCTTCTTCTTGGGGACGGCCATGGAAGCGAGAAGCCTAGCGGGCCGTCCCTGACTCGACGCAACTACCGGTCGAAACGCAGGGCGTCGAGCGCGGACCAGCGGGGATCGGCGGGCACGCGCCCGTTGGTGCCGTTCGCACCGTTGCCGCCGCCTTCATCGCCCTCGTCCCCCTGGGACTCGCCTTCGACCGTGACGGGATGGTCCTCGGGGTCGGGGCCGGGGCACGCCTCGTCGCACAGCGGCGCCAGTGGCAGCGCCAGGGCCAGCGCCTCCCGCAGGGCGGGCTCGAGGTCCACGTGGTCCACACCGAGCGGATAGGTCTCGCCCTCGACGGGATCGGGCTCGAAGATCTCCCGCAGATCGACGACGAGCTCCCCACCCGTGGCCCCCAGGCAGCGCCGGCACTCGCCCGTCCAGCGGCCGAACACCCGGCCCGTGGCGATCAGCGTCGACCCTTGCGCCTCGAGCGTGAGATCGGCGTCCACGTCGTCGTCGGTCAGGCGCGACGTGGACAGCGCCACGCCCGGCACCCCCCCGCTGAGCGACACGTGCTGGCGAGTGCCCGGGTGGCGGAACAGCTCCGCGGTGGACACGACGAACCGACGCGACATCTCGCGCCCCTTATACCCGGTCTTGGTCGAAAAACGCCGAGTCGGGGTCGGCCTCCGGGCCCGGAGCGGTGGTTCCTTCGTTGGTGTCGTCGCGCTCGACGCGCTCGCCGCGCAGCTTGGCGCGCCCGGTGGTCACCACCGCCATGGTGCGCTCCAAGACGGTCTCGAACTGTGCCAAGCGCTTGTCGCAATAGTCGTCGGCCTCGTTGCGGCGCCGGCTCGCCTCGGCCCGGGCGTCCTCGAGCACACGCCGTGCCTTCGCCTGGGCGGCCTTCATGACCTCGGAGCGCTGCACCATGCGTTCGGCCTGGCCCCGGGCCGCCGCCAGGATGTCGTCGGCCTCGCGCCGGGTGCGAGCCAGGAACTCGTCCCGGTCCTTCATGAGCCAGCGCGCCGAGCGCACTTCCTCGGGCAGGCGCTCGATGGCCTGGTCCAGGAGGTCGAGCAGCTCGTCGCGGTCGACCTTGACCTGCTGCGCCGACAGCGGCGCCGGGCGGGCCCCGTCGATCAGCTCCCGAACCCGGTTCAGCAGTGCCTCGACGTCGCCGCCCGGCGCCCGCTGCGCCACCCGCACCTCGAAGGACTGGTCGTCGTCGCCGGTCATCACTTGCCGAACCGCTCTGCCAGCCGCTTGGCGACCGGCGGGGGGACCATCGAGCTGACGTCGCCGCCGAAGCGGGCGATCTCGCGGATCAGCTTCGACGCCAGGAACGAGTTCGCCGAGTCGGACGGGATGAACAGCGTGTCCACGCCGGACACCGCCCGGTTCATCTGCGCCATGATCAGCTCGGCCTCGAAGTCGGACACGACCCTCAGGCCCTTGACGATGAAGTCGGCGCCCACCTCCCGGGCCAGGTCGACGACCAGGCTCGAGAACATGGTGATCTTCACGTTGTCGAGGTGGGCCACCGACTCGTCGATCATCGCCTGGCGGTCCTCGAGGCTGAAGAGCGGCTCACCCTTCTGCGGGTTGCGCACGGCGGCGACCACCACCTCGTCGAACAGCCGGGCCGCTACCTCGATGATGCCGAGGTGCCCGTTGTGGATGGGGTCGAACGAGCCGGGATAGAGGACCGTGGTCACGGACGCCACGGTAGCCCTCGGCAGGGGCGCGACCCCGGCACCGACGGCGGAGGTCAGGTGGTGCGGACGGCGAACCCGACCCAGGTCCCCCCGTAGCGGCCCTCACGCACGAGGTCCCATCCGGTCGGGACGGCGACGGGCTCGTCGGACTCGATGACCACGAGCCCCGCCGGCAGCGCTGCCAGCAATCGTTCCCAGCCGGTGTAGGCGTAGGGCGGGTCGCAGAACGCCAGCTCCCACCGCTCGGCGCCGAGCCCGGCCAGGTAACGCTCCGCCGGGGCGGCGACGATGTCGGCCCGGTCGGACAAGCCGCACGCCTCGAGGTTGCGCCGCACCGCCCGGCGGGCCGCCCGATCGGAGTCGACGAACGTGGCGTGCTCGGCGCCCCGGGACAAGGCCTCGACGCCCAGCGCCCCGCTGCCGGCGAACAGGTCGAGCACCCGGGCGCCGTCGACCGCCCCGCGGCTCCACAGGGCGTTGAAGATCGCCTCCCGCACGCGGTCGGACGTCGGCCGGGTGCGCCCGCCCGGCGGCGCCACCAGCGTGCGCCCGCGGGCGCTGCCACCGACGACTCGCACACGGGGACGGTACCGGCCGGTGACCAGTGTCGGCCGGAGGCCGACGCCACCACGGGGCGGCGGGTGGGGGTCGGGCCGGAGTGGCATCCTCGTCGCCATGAGCCACGCCGCCGGCGAGCGGGTGCGGGTGATCCGCATCGATCAGCCCCGGGTCCGCAACGCCATCAACTCCAAGACCGCCCAACGGCTGCACGACCAGTTCGTGGCCTTCGACTACGACGAGTCGGCCCGGGTGGCGGTGCTGACCGGCGACACCGAGGCGTTCTGCGCCGGCGCCAACCTGCGCGACCTGCCCCGGCTGCGTGACAGCGGCCCGCTGGGTCCCACCCGGCTGGCGCTCTCCAAGCCGGTCATCGCCGCCATCGAGGGCTGGTGCGTGGCCGGCGGGCTGGAGCTGGCGGCGTGGTGCGACCTGCGGGTGGCCGGCGGCGGCGCCCGCTTCGGCTGCCTGGAGCGGCGCTGGGGGGTGCCGCTGGTCGACGGCGGGACCTACCGGCTGCCTCGCATCGTGGGGCTGGGCCGGGCGCTGGACCTCATCCTGACCGGCCGGGAGATCGATGCCGAGGAGGCCGAGCGCATCGGCCTGGTCGACCGCCTGGTCCCCGCGGGGACAGCGCTCGAGGACGCCATCGCGCTGGCCGAGCAGATCGCCTCGTTCCCCTGGCGTTGCGTGGTGAACGACCGGCGAGCCGTGTACGACGGGCTGGGACTGGGTATCGCCGACGCTCTGGCCAACGAGGACCGCCTCGGCCGCGACGTGATCTTCGCCGACGACTTCGCCGCCGGCGTGGCGCGTTTCACCGAGCGGGACCGCTAGCCGGTGGAGGTCGACCAGGTCATCACCTGCGTCGACTGCGGCGGCCGCGCCCACCTGCTCACCGAGCCCGCCGAATGGGGTTGGCAGCCGGGCGACCTGTTGGTCTACCGGTGTGAGGACTGCCTGGACCGCTGGGACGTGATCGTCCCGGGCGACAGCGCGGACGATTAGCCCTTGAGCAGGTAGTCCTGGTCTTCCTCGTCAAGGAAGAGTGCGACCTCGTCGAGCAGCTCGGCGTGGGCCTCCAGCCCGCCCTCGCCGTCGACGATCGCGAACGCCACCTCGCGGGCCTTCTCCACCCAGTCCCGATCCCGCCGTAGCGACGCCAGCTTGAGGTCGCTGCGTCCTTTCTGCCGCTCGCCCATGATCGTGCCCTCGCCGCGCAGCTCCAGGTCGACCTCGGCCAGGGCGAACCCATCGGTGGTCTCGACCAGAGCGCCGAGCCGGGCCTCGGCCTCCGGGGTGTCCGACCGGCTCACGAGGTAGCACCAGGACCGCTCGCTGCCCCGGCCCACCCGGCCCCGGAGCTGGTGGAGCTGGGCGATGCCGAAGCGGTCGGCATCGAGGATCACCATCACGGTGGCGTTGGGGACGTCGACGCCCACCTCGATGACCGTCGTTGCCACCAGCACGTCGAGCCGGCCCTGCCGGAACTGGTGCATGGTGGCCTCCTTGTCGGCCGACCCCAGGCGGCCGTGGAGCAGGCCCAGCCGCAGCCCGGCCAGCTCGTCCGCCGCGAGCCGCGCGTAGGTGTCCTCGGCCGAACGGACCTCGAGCTTCTCGGACTCCTCGATGAGCGGGCACACCACGTACGCCTGCCGCCCCGCCGCCACCTCGCGGCGGACGGCGTCCCACATCGACTCCTCGTCGTGGTCCGTCCGCACCCAGCTCGTGGTGATGGGCTGGCGCCCGACCGGGAGCGAGCGGATGACGGTCACGTCGAGGTCGCCGTACACGGTCATCGCCGCCGTCCGGGGGATGGGCGTGGCCGTCATGACCAGCACATCCGGTACGGCCCCACCGGCGGACTTGTCCCGCAGTGCCGCCCGCTGCTCGACGCCGAAGCGGTGCTGCTCGTCGATCACGACCGCCCCCAGCGCCCGGAACTCGACGCCCTCCTGGATGAGCGCGTGCGTGCCGATCACCAGGTCGACCTGCCCGGCCGCGAGGTCGGCCAGGATGCGCCGGCGGTCCGCCGCCCCCACCCGGTTGGTGAGCAGCTCGACTCGCACCGGCCGGGCGTCGAACAGCGTCGCCCCGTCGTCGGGCACCTCGACGCCGGCGAGCAGCTCCCGGATCCCCTGCGCGTGCTGCTCGGCCAACACCTCGGTCGGCGCCATGAACGCCCCCTGGTACCCGCCCTGCACGGCCGCCAGCAGCGTCGACACGGCTACGATCGTCTTTCCGGCCCCGACGTCCCCCTGCAGCAGCCGGTGCATGGGGTGGGGCGCGGCGAGGTCGCGGCGGATCTCGTCGATGGCCGCCCGCTGGTCGCCGGTCAGGTCGAACGGCAGCCGGGCGACGAAGGCGTCGACCAGCGCTCCCTCGACGCGGTGGGCGATGCCTTTGGTCGTGCGCTCGATGTGCCGCTTGCGCTGGACCAGGGCCAACTGGACCCGCAGCAGCTCGTCGAGCACCAGGCGCCGCCGGGCGACCTCCTTGTGGGCCATCGAGTCGGGGGCGTGGATGCCGGAGAACGCCTCGGCGCGGGTGACCAGGTCGAACCGCTCGAGCACCCAGTCGGGCACCGGGTCGAGCAGGCCCCGCACCTGGGATCGCCGCAGCGCCTCGGCCGCCCAATCGCCGATCTCCCAGGTCGACAGCCCCGCCTTCTCCGACTGGGGGTAGATGGGGACGATGCGCCCCGTGCGATCGCCGATCAGGTCCACCACGGGATTGGTCATCTGCTTGCGGCCGCCGTAGATCTCGAGCTTGCCGAACAGCGCCACGGTCATCCCCGGCCGCAGCTGGCGCTCCCGCCACGCCTGGTTGAAGAAGCTGACCCGCAGGTGCCCGCTGCCGTCGGTCACGTCCACGGTCACCAGGACCTTGGGCGGACGCCCCCGGGTGCGCCGCGACGAGACCCGCTGGACGGTGACCAGGACCAGCGCCTCCTCCCCGACCACCAGGTCCCGGATGCGGGCCTCGTTGGTGCGGTCGACGTAGCGGCGCGGGTAGTAGGTGAGGAGGTCGAGCAGGTTCTCCACGCCGACCGCCGCCAGCGCCTCGGCCTTGCGCCCGCCCACACCTTTCAGCCGGTCGACCGGCAGGGCGGCCAGCTCGCCCAGCGTGATGGGCGCGGTGTCGGTCGCCGCCCGGCTCATCCCAGCATGCTCACCGACGTACCGGCTACTCGATGCCGAAGAGGTACGGGTACAGCGGCTGGCCACCGTGGTGGACCTCGGCCGACACCTCGGGGCGGTGCTCGTCCAGCCACTCGGTGATGGCTCGGGTGTCGCCGGCCGTGGCGCCCTCGCCCTCGATGACCGTCACGATCTCGTGCTCGTCGGTCACGAGGGCCTCGAGCAGCCGGCAGGCCGCCGCCGCCAGCGTCTTCTCCACCGCCCGGATGCCGTCGCGGGCGATGCCCACGTAATCACCCTCGGCGATGCGGCCGACCTCGCTGGTCGACTCGCGCACCGCCTGGGTCACCTCCCCCGCTACCACGCTGCCCGCCAGCGCGGTCATCTCCTTGGCGTTCTCGTCGGCCCGGGCCTCGGGGTCGTAGCACATGAGCGCGGCGAAACCCTCGGCGATGCCCCGGGTCGGCACGACCCGCACCGTGCGGTCGGTGTGGGCGTCGACCTGCTCGGCCACCGGGATGATGTTCTTGTTGTTGGGGAGGATGACGACCTCCTCGGCCGGCACGGCCTCGACCGCCGCTAGCAGCTCCGCGGTCGACGGGTTCATCGACTGCCCGCCGGCCACGATGCCCTGCACGCCGAGGCTGTAGAAGATGCGCTTGATGCCGTCCCCCGCGGCCACGGCCACCACCGCAGTGCGCACCGGCTCGCTGGCGTGCGGCGGCTCCTCGACCACTGCGCCCGCACCGGTGGCCTCGCGCACCCAGCGTTCCTCCTCGACCTGCTCGCCCAGGTCGGTGACACGGATCTGCCGGGGCCGCCCGGCGTCGACGGCCGCCTCGATGGCGGCGCCGATGTCGTCGGTGTGGATGTGGCAGTTCCACAGCCCGTCGCCCCCCACCACCACGATGGAGTCGCCGATGCCGGCCCACACGTCCTTGAACGACGGGATCGCCTCGTCGGGCGCCTCGAGGAAGTACATGACCTCGTAGCGGAGGTCGGACCCGCCCTCCCCGTGCCCGTCGGCCCCCGGCCCGGCGTGGACGAGGTGGGCGTCGGGGCGCACGGCCCCCTCGCCGACGCGGGGTTCGGGGATGGGACGGCGGTCGACCACGTGCGCCAGGGCGTCGAGGAACAGCAGGTAGCCGGCCCCGCCGGCGTCGACCACGCCCGCCTCCGCCAGGACCGGGAGCAGCTCGGGGGTGCGGGCCAGCGCGTCCTCGCCCCGGTCGCGGGCGGCGGTCAGCACGGTGACGAGGTCGGCGTCGGCGTCGGCGGCGACGGCCTGCTCGGCGGCCTCGGCCGACTCACGCACCACCGTGAGGATCGTGCCCTCCACCGGGCGCATGACCGCCTGGTACGCCGCATCGCAGGCGGCCCGCAGGGCCTGCGCCAACCCGGGGCCGTCGAGCCCGCCGGCCTCGGCGATCGCGCCCACCATGCCGCGCAGCACCTGCGACAGGATCACGCCGGAGTTGCCCCGCGCCCCCATGAGCGACCCGTGGCTGACGGCCCGGCACACGGCGGGGAGATCGTTGTCGGCGCCGGCCAGCTCCTCGGCCACGGACACCAGGGTGAGGGACATGTTGGTACCGGTGTCGCCGTCGGGGACCGGGTAGACGTTGAGCCGGTTGATGGGGTCCCGGTGGGCCGCCAGGGCCTCCTTGTAGGCCTCCACCACCGCTCGCAGGTCGGCGGCACCCAGGTGATCGAGGGTGGTCACACCGGTGGATGGTAGGTGATGTGCCGGCGGGGCAAGTTGTGACCCCTGGGGGTCGCCAGTACAGTTGCTCGGTCCTCAGCCAGCCCGAGACAGAGGTGACGCGTCCAATGGCAGCCGTTTGCGAGGTGTGCGGCAAGCACCCGTCGTGGGGCATGAGTGTCAGCCACTCGCATCGGCGGACCAAGCGCCGGTGGAACCCCAACATCCAGCGTGTGCGGGCCCTCGTGAACGGCGCGCCCCGGCGGGTCAACGTCTGCACCGGCTGCATCAAGGCCGGCAAGATCGAGAAGCTCGCGCACTGAAGAAGGTGGTGCTCGGGCCGGTCCGATACGGTGGCAGGACCCACCGCAGCCAGCCCCAGCGAGGAGCCCACCGGTGCAAGGCGTGATCAAGTCGTACGACCCCGGATCCAGGGACGGGATCGTGATGCGTGACACCGATCTTGCCGAGATCGATCTCGCCCCCGACGCGCTCCGCGGCTCCGTGTTCCGCCAGCTTCGCCAGGGCCAGCGCGTGATCTTCGACCTCGACGGCGAGGGTCGTGCGACTCACCTGCGACTGGGATCGGAGGTCGACATGGGGACGCCCGGGCTCGATCCCGAGCGCTTCCCGGTCAGGGACGACACGGCCTCCGCTTGAAGCTGGGCACACCGACGGCACCGCGGAGGACCATGGCTGCAAGCACCGAGAACCAGAAGCTCAAGGACTGGGTCGAACACTGGGCTCAGGTCTTCCAGCCGGAGAGGGTCGAGTGGTGCGAGGGCTCCGACGAGGAGTGGGAGCGGCTGACGCGGCTGCTGGTCGACAGCGGCACGTTCGAGCGCCTGAACCCGCAGCGGCGTCCCAACAGCTTCCTGGCCCGGTCCGACCCCGGCGACGTCGCGAGGGTCGAGGACCGGACGTTCGTGTGCTCCGAGCGCGAGGTCGACGCCGGTCCGACCAACAACTGGCGCGACCCGGTCGATATGAAGGCAGAGCTGACCGGCCTGTTCACGGGGGCCATGCGGGGCCGCACGCTGTACGTCGTGCCGTTCTCGATGGGCCCATTGGGATCGCCGATCGCCCACATCGGCGTGCAGCTCACCGACTCGGCCTACGTGGCCGCCAGCATGCGGATCATGACCCGCATGGGCCAGGGCCCGCTCGACGTGCTGGGGGCCGACGGCGACTTCGTCCCCTGCCTGCACTCCGTGGGCTATCCCCTGGTGGACGCCGGCGGCAACGCCCGCGACGACGTGGCCTGGCCCTGCGACGCCGAGCGCAAGTACATCGTCCACTTCCCCGAGACCCGGGAGATCTGGTCGTACGGATCGGGCTACGGCGGCAACGCCCTCCTGGGCAAGAAGTGCTTCGCCCTGCGCATCGCCTCGACCATGGCCCGCGACGACGGCTGGATGGCCGAGCACATGCTGATCCTCGGCGTGACGCCGCCCGGCGGCGAGAAGCGCTACATCGCGGCGGCGTTCCCGTCGGCCTGCGGCAAGACCAACATGGCGATGATGATCCCCACCCTGCCGGGGTGGAAGGTCGAGACGGTGGGCGACGACATCGCCTGGATGAAGTTCGGCGACGACGGCCGGCTCTACGCCATCAACCCCGAGGCCGGGTTCTTCGGCGTCGCCCCGGGGACGGGCGAGGACACCAACCCCAACGCCGTCGCCACGCTGCACGGCAACTCGATCTTCACCAACGTCGCCCGCACCGACGACGGCGACGTCTGGTGGGAGGGCCTGTCGTCGCCGCCGCCCCATGCGATCGACTGGCGGGACAACGACTGGACCCCGGCGTCGGACGCGCCGGCCGCCCACCCCAACGCCCGGTTCACCACCCCCGCGTCGCAGTGCCCGTCGATCGCCCCCGAGTGGGAGGACCCCAAGGGCGTGCCGATCTCGGCCATCCTGTTCGGCGGCCGGCGGGCCACCAACGTGCCCCTGGTGACCGAGTCGTTCGACTGGAGACACGGCGTGTTCCTGGGCTCGATCATGAGCTCGGAGAAGACCGCGGCGGCCGCCGGCAACGTGGGCGAGCTGCGGTTCGACCCGTTCGCCATGTTGCCGTTCTGTGGCTACAACATGGGCGACTACTTCGCCCACTGGCTCGAGATCGGCGAGGCGACCGACGCCGACAAGCTGCCCCGGCTGTTCTGGGTCAACTGGTTCCGGCGGGACGAGGACGGGTCGTTCCTGTGGCCGGGCTTCGGCGACAACAGCCGGGTCCTCGCCTGGATCGTCCAGCGGATCGCCGGCGAGGGCGAGGCGGTCGACACCCCCATCGGGCGGGTCCCGGCGCCCGGCGCCCTCGACACCAGCGGCCTCGACATGGACCCGGGCACGCTGGCCAAGCTGGTCGAGGTGGACGCCGAGTCGTGGCGCCAGGAGCTACCCCAGCTGGAGGAGCACTACCGCTCGCTCGGCGACCACGTGCCCGGCGAGCTGCGGGAGCAGCTCACCACGCTCGAGAAGCGCCTGGCCGCCGGCTGACTCGCTCTCCCCGAGATGCCTCGGTGCCGCCCCCCGGGGGGCGGCACTGTCGCGTCTTTGGGTCGTCGCCTGGCCAAAGGTTGAGTGCAAGACTATCAGGTTTGTTATAATATTGAGTGTTGCTCCTTCCGACGACTGATCACAGGAGGTGAATCACGATGCTCATGCGCTTCGATCCGTTCCGTGAGGTCGACCGCCTCGCCGAGCAGATGGACCAGGCGTTCCGCCGGGCCGGCACGGCAATGCCGATGGACGCCGTGCGCCACGGCGACCGGGTGTTCGTCAACTTCGATCTCCCGGGCGTCGACCCCGACACCATCGATCTGACGGTCGAGCGGGACGTGCTCACCGTGAGCGCAAACCGCCGCTTCGAGAAGTCCGAGGGCGACGAGATCCTGGCCAACGAGCGGCCGCAGGGCACGTTCACCCGTCGCGTGCTGCTGGGCGAGAGCCTCGACACGTCGCAGCTCGAGGCCGCCTACGACCACGGCGTGCTGTCGATCACCATCCCGGTGGCCGAGCAGGCGCAGCCTCGCAAGATCGCGGTGGGCGGCGGCCACGCCCGCACCCCGATCGAGGCGGAGTCGCGCGAGAACCCCACGGAGACGACCGGCAGCGGCAGCTGATCATCACGGTCCGCTGACCAGGCGAGGGCGCCCCGCATGGGCGCCCTCGCCGCGTCAGCCCTCGTGCTCGTGGTCGCACATCAGCCCGTGCTCGTCGATGCCGACGAAGCGCCCGCACGGGGTGTCGACGATCCACACGTGGACCATGGGCGGAGTGACGAGCAGGAAGCCCCGCTCGCATTCCCCGTCGACGGCGATCCCGACCAGGCGTGAGCCGTCCCAACAGATGTTGTCATGGACGTGCCAGCCCGGCAGCCAGGCGATGTCGTCCGGGATGTTCTCCATGCCGTAGCGGTCGAGGATGAACATCGCCGCCTCGACCATGAGGCCGTCGCCCGTGTTGCGGAGCACCAGCGACTCGGGGAACTCGGGGTCGAGCGTGTGGCCGTCGAGGATCCAGCCCAGGTTGACCCAGTGCTGGTAGCCGCCGGGGTCCCGGCCGTCGGTGATCCACGTGTAGCCGAGCAGGCCGAGGATCGCGGGGTTGGCGTAGCGCTCGAGCGACATCTCGGTGTCTGCGATCAGCTGGGTGGCGTAGGCCACCTGCTCGGGGGTCCACTCCTCGGGGAACTCGTGTGCCGGCGGGTCGTCGTGGCCGGGGTCTTCGTGCCCCGGGTCCTCTGGCATGGGATCCTCGGCGTCGTCGTCCGGTGCCGTGTCCTCCGGCGGCGGATCGGCCGGGGCCGGCACCGCGGGTTCCGGCTCGGTGACGTCGGGATCGTCGGGCGGCGGATCTTCCGGTGCGGGGGCGGCGACGGTGGTCGAGGTCGCCTCTGTTGTCGACGTGGTCGGCGAGGTGGTCGTGGTAGTGCTGCCGCCCGTCGGTGGGTCCTCGGCGGCCGCGGTGTTGTGCGGGACGACCAGCCCGCCCAGCACGACCATGATCACCACCGCGGCGCCGAAGGTGCCGCGGTGCCGCACCACCAGCCGCCGGGCGACGATTGCGGCGGCGCCGAAGCCGACGAGACCGAGGCCCAGCCAGACCAGCGGCCAGGCGTCCGATCCCGTCCGCGGAAGCCCGCCGCCACCCTTGGCGGCCGCCGGGGACGTGTGCGTCGTGGTCGTCGTGCCGCCCGAGCCGGCCGGGGCCGTGGTGGTGGTCGGCTGCTCCGGCGGCTCCTGGAAGTAGCCCAGCGGTTCGAGCACGACCTCGGCGAGGAAGTCGGCCGAGCGCCGGACGATGTCGCGCTGGCGAGTCACGGCGATATCGCCAAAGGCGCCGGCGTAGCTGACAACGTCACAGCGCGAGCCTGCGGCCTCGGCGGCCGCGCAGTTCGACTCGGTGAGGTGTGCCGGCGCGGTGTTGTCCTCGCTGCCATGGAACGCCAGGACCGGCGGCGCCCCCTCTCCCGGCGCGCCCAGGCTCACACCCGAGATGGGCAGGGCGGCGGCGATCAGCGGTTCTTCGGCAGCTTCCATCGCCGCCTGCTGGACCATCCCGTGCCCGGTGCCCGGGTGCTCGGCGTGGCCGGGCGGGAACGCAAGGCCGAGGCTGTTGGCCGCCCCGGCGCCGTCGCCGCCGGCGGCGATCGCCTCGGGATCGATGCGGTGCTCGGCGGCGTGCTCGTGCAACCACTCGAGGCCGGCCATGGCGTCCTCGTGGCCGTCCAGCAGCGCCTCGGTGATGCCGACGGCGTCGCGGGTCGGGCAGCACTCCAGCTCGGGCCGCATGCGGTACTCCATCGAGACCGCCACGTAGCCCCGGCGGGCGAAGGCCTCGGCGTAGCCGGCCATGTCGGCCTTGTCGCCCTCCGAGAACCAGCCGCCGTGCATCCAGACGACCGCCGGCCGCTTGGCGGCGGTGTCGCCCGCCGGCTCGTAGACGTCGAGCGTGAGCTGCACGGGGTGGACGCACGAGCGGCCCGTGGGGTTGTGCGATGGGCACTACGATGCGCCACCGCCCCGCCGTCACGAGGGAGGCCCGATGGCAGTCAGCGCGTACATCCTCATCCAGACCGAGGTGGGCAAGGCCGCCCAGGTGGCGAACGAGGTGGGCGGCATCGACGGCGTCGTGTCCGCCGAGGACGTGACCGGTCCCTACGACGTGATCGCCCGGGCCGAGTCCAACACCGTGGACGAGCTCGGGAAGATGGTGGTGAGCCGGGTGCAGATGATCGAAGGCATCACCCGCACCCTCACCTGCCCCGTGGTGCACCTGTAGCGGCCGCCGGCGCTCCCTCTCAGCGGTCCAGGCCGATGACCATGGCCCGGATGCCGAGCCCCATCAGGAACAGGCCGCCCAGCCCGTAGAGCAGGTAGCGCCGATCGGCGAGCTGCTGGCGGTAGCTGTAGATGATCCCGACCGAGGCAAGGGCCACGAAGCCGTAGAACATGTGGAACTGCGGTGCGTCCCGGTCCTCGCGGGCCACGAGCACGACGCCCAGCACCACCTCGACGGCGATGGCCAGCTGCGCGGCCGCCGTGAACCACCACAGCGACGGCCGGCGGAGCCCCGGCCAACGGTGGGCACCCAGCGCCCACAGACCGGCGGTCGCGTTGGCGACGACGACGAACCAGGCGCCGGCGACGTGGACGTCGTGCACCCCCACGGACCGGTGCCGGGCTCAGGACGGGGCGGACTGCCCGGGTGATGTCGTGGAGATCTCGTAGGACCACAGCTCACTGGACACAGACACCGGTCCGCCGGTGTGGGGGTGCGGCTTGTCCGTACCGGCGTGCCCGTGCCCGAACGCGGGGCTGTTGACCCAGGCCTGGAACGACTCCTCGTCACGCCAGCGGGTGACGACGAGCCACGTCGTCCGACCGTCGGTCGGCTTGAGGAGCTCGAAGCCCTCGAACCCCTCCTGGTTGTCGACCGCGCCGGCCCGGGCGGCGAACCGGCGGCCCAGCTCGTCACCGGAGTCCTCGGGCACGGTGATGGCGTTGATCTTCACGACAGTCATCGAAACCCATCATGGCCTCCTGTCAGCACTCACGCGCAATGCGGCGACTCAGCGCTGACAGAAGCCCGACAGCGTCAGCGGGAGGCGGGTGCCTCGACGCCGGCGAACACGTCGTCGTCGTCGTGGGCGGCAGCGACCCCGTGTCGGATGAAGAACTCGCGGCCCAGGGCGGCCCGGAACGCCTCAGGCGGCATGGCCAGGAACGGGCCCGTGTCCTTCACCTGGCTGGCGTGCGCCTCGATCGCCGCCCGCTTGCGGTCGAGGAAGTCGCTGACGTCGACCACGGTGGTGATGCGCTCCTCGGGCACGCCGAAGATCACCGCCTCGTCGTCGAGGTCGGGCATGTCGTCACTCGTCGCGACCCCCGACGCAACGGCCTCGGCGACCAGGGCCCTGATGTGCTCGCGGCTGATGGTCGCCTCCAGCACGTGCCGGATACCGGCCAGTTCGGCGGCCCGGCCGCCCACCCGGTGGACCTGGATGTGGTCGGGGTGGCCGTAGTTGCCGTTCTCGTCGTAGATGGTGACCACGTCGGCCGCCTCGTCGCGCAGGATCTCGGCCAGCCGGGCGGCGGCCTCGTCGATGTCCGCCCGCCAGAAGCAGGCAGGATCGTCGTTGTCGGGCGCGCCCATCATCCCCGAGTCGCGGTAGCCCAACCATGCGACCCGGTGGACGCCCAGCGCCTCAGCCGAGCGCATGGCCTCGGCCATCCGCCGCTCGACCAGGGTCTCGCCCGGCTCGAGCAGGCCGTCGGGCACCTCGCCGACCTCGCCCCGGGTGGCGTAGACCACCACGACGCGGTGGCCGTCGTGCACCGCCTTGGCCAGCGAGCCCGACTGCAGGAGGCACTCGTCGTCGGGATGGGCGTGGAACGCAATCAGGGTCGCCATCCGGCGATTCTGCCCGCGCTCACCGTCGATATCGACCGGGAGCGCGGGCAGGACGCCGATCAGGCGACGGCGCCGGCCTCGCGCAGCTTGGCGATGCGATCGGGGTCGAAGTCGAGCATCCCGGCCAGCACCTCGTCGGTGTGCTCGCCGGCGTGGGGTGGCGGCGACGAGATCTGCGGGGCGGTGCGGCTGAACCGGGGCGCCGGCGCCGGCTGCGGGATGCCGGCCACCTCGACGAACGTGCGCCGCTGCACGTTGTGGGGGTGCTCGACCGCCTCGGGGATCGACAGCACCGGCGCGAAGCACACGTCGGTGCCCTCCATCAGCTCGCACCACTCGGCGCGGGTCCTGGTCTTGAAGATCGCCGCCAGGCGCTCCTTGAGCGCCGGCCACTGCGCCCGGTCGTGCTGCCAGGGCAGCTCCTCGCCCTCGAGCCCGGTGAGCCGCAGCAGCTCGGCGTAGAACTGGGGCTCGATCGACCCGATGGACACGTACTTCCCGTCGGCCGTCTCGTAGACGTCGTAGAAGTGGGCCCCGGTGTCGAGCATGTTGGTGCCGCGCACGTCGTCCCAGATCCCCATGGCCCGCAGCGCGTGGAACATCGTCATGAGCACCGCGGCGCCGTCCACCATGGCCGCGTCGACCACCTGGCCACGGCGCGACCGCTGGGCCTCGAACAGCGCGCACGCCAGGCCGAACGCCAGCAGCATGCCGCCGCCGCCGTAGTCCCCGATGAGGTTGAGCGGCGGCACCGGCGCCTGGCCCCGCCGGCCGATCGGCTCGAGGGCGCCGGCCAGGGCGATGTAGTTGATGTCGTGGCCGGCGGCGTTGGCCAAGGGACCGTCCTGCCCCCAGCCGGTCATGCGCCCGTACACCAGCCTCGGGTTGCGGGCCAGGCACTCCTGGGGCCCGATGCCGAGCCGCTCGGCCACGCCGGGCCGGAACCCCTCGATCAGCGCGTCGGCCCGCTCGACGAGATCGAGCACGACGGCCACACCGTCGGGGTTCTTGAGGTCGACGCCGATGGAGCGGCGCCCGCGGCCGTTGAGGTCGGCCGGCGGATGCTCCGGGTCTCCGCCGGCCACCTTCTCGGCCCGGTCGACCCGGACGACCTCGGCCCCCATGTCGGCCAGCATCATGCCGCAGAAGGGCCCGGGCCCGATCCCGGCGAGCTCGATGACCGTGACTCCGGCCAGGGGTCCCATCGCTGGTGCTCCTCCCTAAAGGCTGTATTCGCTACGCCAATTGCTTCCCGCTCTTGGCCACTCCGTGGCCGGGCCGCTCGGGCCCCGGGCGCCCTGGCCGGGCGCCCTCAGCCATGTGGCCGCAGATGGCGTCCACCAGCGCCGGCCACAACGGCCGGGGCAGGTCGTGACCCATGCCCTCGACCATCACCAGCTTGGCATCGGGGATCACCTCGGCCGTGCGCTCGCCCCCCGACGGTTGGACCAGCGTGTCGGCGGTGCCGTGGATCACCAGCGTCGGGATCGCCAGCCCGGCCAGCGCCGCGGAGCGGCTGCCCGAGGCCATGATGGCGGCGGTCTGCCTGACGGCGCCCATGGGGTCGCGGTTGCGGTCCCAGGCGGCGCCGGCCAGTTGGCGGAGGCCGTCCTCGTCGAAGAGGCCGGGGCTGCCCCACACGTGGGCGTGGCGGACCCGCGTGTCCTGCGCCTCCTCCCGGGTCTGGGCCGGCGGCGTGAGGATCGCGGTCATCGCCTCGGGCGTGGGCTGGCCGACATCGGGGTCGCCGGTCGTGGACATGATCGACGTGAGCGTCAGCACCCGCCCGGGGTGGGCCATGGCGAGCGACTGGGCGATCATGCCACCCATGGACACGCCCACCACGTGCGCCCGCTCCACGCCGAGGTGGTCGAGCAGCCCGACGGCGTCGTCGGCCATGTCGGACAGCAGGTAGGGCACCGGCGGCAGTGGCGCGCCGGAGCCCTGGGCGGCGAACAGCGCGAGCACGTCGACATCGCCGTCGAAGTGGGTGGACAGGCCGACGTCGCGGTTGTCGTAGCGGACGACGTGGAAGCCGCGGTCGGCGATCATGCGGCACAGCCCGGGCTCCCAGTCGAGCATCTGGCTCGCCAGCCCCATGATCAGCAGCACGGTGGGGTCGGAGCTGTCGCCAACCGCGTCGTAGCAGATCTCGATCCCGTTGCAGCGTGCGGTCGGCCATGCTTCCCGCTCTTGGCCTTCGGCCGGGCCGCTCGGGCCACGCTCGCTCTCTCGCCCTTCGGGACGCTCGCTCATGCGCGCCATGGTGTTGGCTCTTGACCGCCGGGTCAAGCCAGGCTCGGGCCTAGGGTGGCGCCCGTGCCGACCTTCGGCGTCCACACCGGCCTGCAGAACACCAGCGTCGACGAGCTCCAGAGCCTGTGGCGCCGGGCCGAGGACGCCGGCTTCGACGCCATCTCGGTCTGGGATCACCTGTACTCCTCGGACCTGGCGACCTACGAGTGCCACGAGGCGGTGGCCATGCACGCCGCCCTCGCGTGCGCCACCACCCGGGTGCGGTGCGGCTGCCTGGTCTACTGCGCCGGCTACCGGCACCCGGGCGTGCTGGCCAAGGCTGTGGCCACCATCGACCACCTCTCGGGCGGGCGGGCGGAGATCGGCCTCGGCGCCGGCTGGGCCGAGGCCGAGTACCTGGCCTACGGCTTCCGCTTCCCGTCCGTATCCGAGCGGCTCGACGTGCTCGACGAGGCCGCGGCTGCCGTCCGGGGCCTCCTGCACAACGGCAAGGCCGACCTGGCCGGCACGCACGTGCGCCTACGCGACGCCCGCCTCGAACCGCCGCCGCTGCAACCCGATCTACCGATCTGGATCGGCGGTGTCGGCGAGCGCCGCACCGCCCGCATCGTCGCCCGGCACGCCGACGGCTGGAACCTGCCCTTCGTCCCGCCCGACGCGCTCACCGACAAGCGCGAGGTGCTCGCCGACCACTGCGCCGCTGTCGGCCGCGACCCGGCGGAGGTCCAGATCGGCGTCAACGTCGTCGTCTCCGACGGCGACGCATCGCTGGCCGCCCAGTTCGGGCCGCGGGCCGAGGCGGTGCGGGCCGGCGCCGTGGTGGGCACCAGCGTCGACGAGGTCACCGATGCCCTCGGCCGCTACATCGACGCCGGTGCCGACCAGATCCACGTGGCGCTGCGGGCGCCTTGGGACCACGGCGCCCTCGATCGGGCCGCCGCCGCCGTGGCGGCGGTCCGCTAGGCCGCGGCTTCGGCCGCCATGCCCGAGCAGCGCATCGACGAGCTCACCGGGGCGCTGGTCGTGATCGCGCCCGGCCGCCAGCAGCGCCCCCATCGGCCGGCGTCCGCCTGCCCCTTCTGCGTCGGTGGCCTCGAGGCGCCCGAGCCCTACGACGTCAAGGCGTTCGTCAATCGCTGGCCCACCTTTCCCGACGGCCGCAGCGAGGTTGTGCTCTACACGCCCGAGCACGACGCCAGCTTCCCCGACCTCGGCACCCGCGGCGCACGCCGGGTCGTCGACCTGTGGACCGCCCGCACCGCCGCGCTGGGGGCCCGCGACGACGTCGCCTACGTCCTGGTGTTCGAGAACCGGTGCGAGGAGGTTGGCGCCACCGTCCCCCACCCCCACGGCCAGATCTACGCGTACGACGAGGTGCCGTCCGCCCCGCTGGCCGAGCTGCGGCACGCCGCCCGGGGCGACTGCCCGCTGTGCGCGTCACACGACCGGGCGCTCGACGTGGCCGCCTCCGCCGACTGGCGGGCCTGGGTGCCCGCCGCCAGCGCCTACCCGTACGGCATGCTGCTGGCCCCCGACGTCCACCGTCCAGACCTGCCGGCGCTCGACGGTCCCCAGCGGGACGGCTTGGCCGACCTGCTGATCGACGCGCTGGCCCGGCTCGACCGGCTGTTCGACACCCCGCTCCCGTACATGCTCTGGATCCACCAGCGGCCCACCGACGGCGGTCTGTGGCCCGAGGCACACCTGCATCTGCATATCGTCTCGCCGATGCGATCCCCCGGTGTCCAGCGCTATGTGGCCGGGGGCGAGCTGGGAAGCGGCCTGCTCGTCAACCCGGTGGTCCCCGAGGACGCCGCGGCGGCACTGCGAGGAGCGTGAATGGGACTGCGAGCCTGGGCGCCCGGGCGGGTCAACCTGATCGGCGACCACACCGACTACATGGGGGGACTGGTCCTGCCCGTGGCCATGGGGCTCGGCACCGAGATCACCGGTGACCGGGGCGGCAACTGGGTCATGCTGGGATCGGAGCGCTTCGACGGCGTCGCCGAGATCCCGCTGGAAGGGGTCGACGATCCCTCCAGGGTCGAGCCCCCCTGGGCCCGCTACGTGGCTGCCGTCGTGTCGGAGCTGCAGCCCGACAACGGGTTCGTCGGCATGATCCACTCCGGCGTGCCGCCCGGCAGCGGCCTGGCCTCGAGCGCGGCGTTGGAGGTGGCGCTCGCGGCGGCGCTGGGTGCGGACCTGGACGACCCCGTCGGCGTGGCGCAGGCGTGCCAGCGGGCCGAGCAAAGGGCCGTGGGCGTGCCCTGCGGGATCATGGACCAGCTCGTCGCCGTGGCCGCCCGGCCGGACCAGGCACTGCGGATCGACTGCCGGCGGCTGACCGTGGCCAACGTGCCGTTCCCCGCCGACGCCGAGATCGTGGTCGTGGAGTCCGGCCAGCCCCGAGAGCTGGCGAGCTCGGCCTACGCCCAGCGCCGCAAGGAGTGCGAGGCGGCCGAGGAGGTCATCGGCTCCCTGCGGGATGCCTCTCCCTCGGCCGTCGAGGCGATCGAGGACCCACTGCTCCGCCGCCGGGCCCGCCACGTCACCACCGAGAACGACCGGGTCGACGCGCTGGCGGCCGCGCTGGCCGACGGCCAGCTGCGCTACGCCGGGGAGCTCCTGGTGGCCAGCCACGCCAGCCTGCGCGACGACTTCGCGGTGACCACGCCGGAGCTGGACGAGCTGGTGGTCGCGCTGCGCAGCGTTCCGGGCGTCTACGGCGCCCGGGTCACCGGCGCCGGGTTCGGCGGCTGCGTGGTGGCCCTGTGCCAGCCCAAGACCCGGCTGAAGCTGCCGGTCCTGTGGCGGGGTCGCCCGTGCGGCGGGGCGTCGGTCAGCGGGGCCGTCACCGAGGGTTGAGGTCGAGGGCACGCCGCAGGCGCTCGATGGCGGCGCGAGTGCGGGCGCCCCACCAGAACAGGTCCTGGCCGTCGACCAGCACCACCGGCGCCACCTCCTCCAGCAGAGGCACATGCCGCTCACGGAACGGATAGGGCTCGCTCGGCGCCAGCACCACGTCGGGGCGGCGGGCCCGGGCCTCCTCCAGCGTCACCGTCGGGTAGCGCTCGGCAGCGTCGGCGAAGACGTTGTCGACGCCGATGGCGGCCAGCAGCGAGGACCCGTAGGTCCCGCCGGCGAGGCTCATCCACGGCCGCTTCCAGACGGGGACGAAGGCCCGCACGCGGTCGTGCACCGGGCTCGGCTCGGTGTCGACCTCCTCCACCCGCTCCGGGTCGACCCCCACCAGCCCGGCCAGCGTCCGCAGGGCGGGCGCCACGTCCGCGACCCCGTCGATCGACAGCGCGGCAGTGGCGACATCGGCCTCGGCCAGGGCATCGGCGTCCTCGCGCCGGTTCTCCTCGACGCACATGACCACCAGGTCGGGTCGCAGCTCGACGATGGCCGCGACGTCCGGGTCCTTGGTGCCGCCCACGTGCGGCAGGTCGGGCTGCTCGCAGAACCGGGTGCAGGCCACCGGCGTCACGCCCCACGCCAGCAGGGTCTCGGTGACCGACGGCACCAGGCTGACGACCCGCGGCGCGGTCACGGCGCGGCCACGCTGATGGGAACTACGGCTCGGCCGCAGGCCGAGGCCATTGATGCCAGGCTCCGAGGCGGGAGCGAACGGGTGGCGCTGAGGATGCGGCGCCGCTGTCGGCGCCTAACGGCGCCGGCGGCGGTAGGCGCCGCACCGGAAGCGACAGGACCCGTGAGCGGGGTTTGGATGGGCGGAGCCCTCACATGCGATCGAGCAGTTGCTGCTTCTTGCGGGCGAACTCTTCCTCGGTGAGCAGGCCCTGCTTGCGCAGCTCGTCGAGCTCGCGGATCTGGGCCGGGATCGACTCGGTGTCGTCGGCCCTGGTGGCTGCGGCCGTGCCGGCGGCGGCGGAGACGCCCATCCGATCGTACTTGCGGTTCTCGTTGGCCTCGATCTGGCGGTAGATCTCGTTCTGCACCGCCGAAGGCTTGCGCACGTTGGAGAACCGCTGGCGGCCCATCTCGCCCGCCGACTCGATCACGAGGTCGCCGGCGCCGACGATCCGCTCGAAGATCGACTGCCGGAAGAACACCGTGTTGACCCGGTCGAGCGGGATCTCGATGCCGTGCTTGGAGAGCACACCGTGCCGGTAGATCAGCCGGTCGGTGGTGCACACGAAGTTGGTGGTGATCCAACGGCAGTAGCGCCAGCCGAACCAACCCAGGCACACCAGCACGAGGAGGCCGACGGGGATCTGGAGGCCGGTGTGGACGTCGTAGGCCAGCGCCAGGATGCCGAGGATGATGGCGCCGACCAGCGCGAACAGTGGCGGCGCGAAGAACCACCAGTGCGGATGGAGGTCGAGGACGATCTCCTCGTCGTCGTTGAGGAGCTTGCGCGGGAACGGCACGTGGCGAAGGTTATCCCTGCCTCACCCGACGATCAGGCCCAGCCGAGCTCGCCGAGGCGGGCATCGTCGATGCCGAAGTGGTGGGCGATCTCGTGGATCACCGTCACCCGCACCTGCTCGACCACCTGCTGCTCCGTGCGGGCGTGCGCGCAGATCGGCAGCCGAAAGATCGTGATGCGGTCGGGCAGCGTCAGGGCGCCGGTGCCGTACCACTCCCCCCGCTTGGTCAGCGGCACGCCCTCGTAGAGGCCGAGGAGCCTGCCGTGCGGCACGCCGTCCTCAACCAACACGGCCACGTTGTCCATGTACCGGGCCAGCTCGTCGGGGATGGTGTCCAGGGCCTCGCCCACCAGCTCCTCGAAACGGTCGGGGGCCACATCGATCATCGCCGCAGCGTAGAGGTGGCTCTAACGTCTGCGGCAGTGGCCGTCGACCGCCTGCTCCACGACCTCGACGAGGCGCAGCGGCGCGCCGTCACCTCGCCCGCCCAACCGCTGGCCATCCTGGCCCCCGCGGGATCGGGCAAGACCCGGGTGCTCACCCGCCGCATCGCCTGGCGGGTCGAGACCGGCGACGCCGACGCCAGCCACGTCCTCGCCCTCACCTTCACGCGCAAGGCGGCGCGCGAGCTGCGGGACCGGCTCCGGTACCTGGGCCTGCGCGACGCCGTGGCCGCCGGCACGTTCCACGGCGTCGCCTTCGCCCAGTTGCGAGGCCGGTGGGCCGACGAGGGCCGCGAGCCGCCGGGCCTGCTGGTCCGCAAGAGCCGGCTGCTCAAGGACATCGTCGGCGAGCCGCGAGGCGGTGCGCGTGGCCGTGCCGGGCAGCGGGGTCAGGGGGCTCCGCTCACCGTGGCCCAGGTCGCCACCGAGATCGAATGGGCCAAGGCCCGGCTCGCCGGTCCCGACGGCTACGCCGAGGCCGTGGCCGCGGCCCGCCGGCGCACACCCGGACCACCCAAGCGGATCGCCGACCTGTACCGCCGCTACGAGGAGGTCAAGCGGCGGGCACGCATGGTCGACTTCGACGACCTGCTGCGGCTGTGCAGCCACCACATCGAGACCGACCCGAGCTTCGCCGCCGCCCAGCGCTGGCGGCACCGCCACCTCTTCGTGGACGAGTTCCAGGACGTCAACCCGCTCCAGCTGCGCCTGCTGGAGGCCTGGCGGGGTGACAGCTACGACCTGTGCGTCGTCGGCGATCCCCACCAGGCGATCTACGGCTGGAACGGCGCCGACGCCGGCTTCCTCCAGGACTTCCGCCGTCTCTACCCACCCACCGAGGTCATCGAGCTGGTGGGGAGCTACCGCTCCACCCCGTCGATCCTCGCGGCGGCCGGCGACGTGCTGCGGGCCGCCGGCGTCGCCGAGCGCACCGTGCGGGCGCGGCGGCCCGACGGCCTGGCCCCGACCCTCGAACGCCACGCCAGCGACCACGACGAGGCCCGCGCCATCGCCCGCGCCGTGCGCGACCGGCGGGGCCCACGTGCGGCGTGGTCGTCGCAGGCGATCCTGGTGCGCACACACGGGCAGATCCCGCTGCTGGCCCAGGCGCTCCGCCAGGCGGGGATTCCCCACCGGGTGCGGGGATCCGACACGCTGCTCGACCACCGGGCGGTGCGGGAGGCGCTGGACCTGCTGCGGCGGGCGGACGGTCCCCTCGGCGCCCACCTTCCCGACCTGGCGGCGCTGGCGCTGGCGGCTCCGCCGGACGAGGCCGGCGAGGACGACGGCGCCACCGGCACCCACGACGACGGGTCCGCCGCGCGGGACCGGGCCGAGCTCGATCTCGTCGTCGAGCTCGCCCACGACCACCTGCGACTGGACTCGGGCGCCACCACGACCGGGTTCCTCACCTGGTTGACAGCCACGTTCAGCGCCGAGGGCGGCGACGGCTGGGGCGACGCCGTCACGCTGGCCACCTTCCACGCCGCCAAGGGCCTGGAGTGGCCGGTCGTGCACCTCGCAGGGCTGGAGGACGGCTTCGTCCCCATCGCGCACGCCCGCACCGCCGCCGAGCGGGCCGAGGAGGCCCGCCTGCTGTACGTGGCCATGACCCGCGCGGAAGACGAGCTGCGTGGCTCGTGGGCCGCCCACCGGACGTTCGGGGACCGGGCGAGCGAGCGCCGGCTGACACCCTGGCTGGCCGGCCTGGCCGAGCGCGGGCGGGCGCCGGCGCCGCCCGCCGAGTGGTCCGAGCCGCCTGCCGACTGGCGTCAGCGGCTCGCCGGGCTCAAGGGAGACCTGGCGGGGGCCAACACATCGCCCGCTCCCCCGGCCCGAGCGGCCGTGGGAGCGGAGGTCATGTCTCGGGCCGGACGTCCAGCGACTGCCGAGGCCCTGCACGCGTTGCTGGCATGGCGGGAGGAGCAGGCCCGCGCGGCCCGCGTCGAGCCGGTGGCGCTGGTCGACGACCACCTGCTGGAGGCCATCGCCGAGGCGCGGCCGTCGACCACCGACGAGCTGGCGGCGATCCCCGGGATGGGGCCGCTGCTGGCGGGCCGGATCGGTCCCGGTCTGCTGGCAGCCCTGAGCCCGGTGGGTTGACCTGGCGCTATTGGCGCGCGACAAGTGGTGCATGGGTGATCCCTTCGACTTCATCAGCGAGGACGGGTGGCCCTACCGGGACGACGGCGACGATGCCGAGCAGCTCGAGCCCATCGACGTGCGGTCCGACCCCGACGACGATCTGGTCGCGCTGCATGCCCTGCCGCAACACGCGCTGTGGAGGTTGACGGACACGGAGCGGGTGATCGTCCGGGCCCGCTTCGGGCTCGACGGCCAGGCACCGCGCACGTTGCAGGAGCTGCAGGACGAGCTCGGGCTGTCGCGTGAGCGGGTCCGCCACGCCCTCGCTGATGGATTGGACAAGCTGCGGGGGGCCCTCGGGGCCCCGCCCACCTTGAGCTAGCCGACGTCCACGAACTGCGGCGCGTGGTCGCTGGGCTTCTGGCCCTTGCGGGCGTTGCGGTCGATGAACGCCCACGTCACCCGGTCGGCGAGGCCCGACGACAGCATCATGAGGTCGATGCGCATGCCCTGGTGCTTGTGGAAGGCGCCGGCGCGATAGTCCCACCAGCTGAACAGCTGGGGCTCGCCGGGGTACTGCTCCCGCAAGGCGTCGCGCAGGCCGAACGCCTCCAGCTCGGCGAGGGTCGCCCGCTCCTCGGGCGTGACGTGGGTGGCGCCGTGGACGGCCTTGGGGTCCCACACGTCGATGTCGTCGGGAGCGACGTTGAAGTCGCCGCAGAGGGCGATGCCGGCGGCGTCGTCGTACAACCGGGACTCGGCCTCGACGTGGGCCCGCAGCCGGCCCAGCCAGCGGAGCTTGTGATGGAACTGCTCGTGCCCCACGGCCCGGCCGTTGGGGACGTACACCGACGACACCCGCACGCCGTCGCAGGTCGCCGACACGAGGCGGGCCTCGTCGTCCGGGGGCCCGCCGTCGCCGAACCCCGACACGGGGTCGTCGAGGCCCACCCGGCTGGCGATCGCCACCCCGTTCCAGCGGCCCCGGCCGTGGTGGACGCTGGCGTAGCCGCGGGCGTGGAGGTCGAGGGCGGGGAACGCGGTGTCGCTGACCTTGGTCTCCTGGAGGCAGAGGATGTCGGGCTGCGCCACCTCGAGCCACTCCCAGATGCGCGCCAGCCGCTCGGCCGTCAGGGCGTTGACGTTCCAGGTGGCGATGCGCACGCGTGCGGAATCTAGCGACCGCCCCGGGAGGCGGGAGCCTTCTTGGCCCCCGCCTTGCTGGATGCAGTCTTCTTGGCGGGCGCCTTCGTGGCCGGTGCCTTCCTGGCTCGCGTCTTCTCGGTCGCGCTCTTCCTCACCGGCGCCGCCTTGGCAGCGGTCCCGGCGGTGCTCCGCTTGGCCGCCGCCTTGGCACGACCCCTGGCCGGCGTCGCCTTGGCCGCCGCCTTGGCACGACCCTTTGCCGCCGTCGCCTTGGCCGCCGCGTCCTTGGCCGTGCGCTTGGCCGCGGGCCTTGCCGCTGCCGCCTTCGCCTGCTTGGCCGTCGACCGGCGTACCGATGTCTTCTTGGCGGGCAGTTCTGCGGTTTCCGGCGGCTCCGGCGCCTCGGGTGCCGTCAAGGCCTCGACCACTTGCTCGGGGGCGGGTGGCGCCTGACCTTCCGGGACCTCGACGACGCCGGGGAGCGCCAGGTCGATCCCTCGACGCGGTGGGTCGATGGCCACCACCACGAAGCGGCGGGTCTCCCCGACCTGGAGCACCTCCCGAGCGCTGCGCGGTGCGGGATCGGCGAGGTTGCGCAGCGGGACGTACCCGCGGGCGTCGCCACTCATCACGTAGGCCCCGTGCGAGCTGAACCGTTCGACGGTCGCCTCCACCTCGCTGCCCACCGGATGATCGGCGATGAACTCGATGAAGGGCAGCGCCTCGTTGTAGGCCTCCACGTCCTTGGCCGCCCGGGCGGCGTCGGCCCTTCCGTCGCCGGCCACTTCGGTGCCCCCGGGCGCCGCCTCCGTCGGCTCCGCACCGGCGGCACCGTCGCTGGTGACGCGCGCACGCGCTCGGCGGCGCTTGGGCTCGCCGGCCTCTGCGGGCGCGCCAGCCTCGGCCGCCTCGGCGGGCTTGGTTCGCTTGGCGGCCTTCGTCGCCTTGGAGGGCTTGGTCGCCTTGATGGCCTTGCGGGCCTCGGTCACCGACCGCCGGCTGGCCGGCCCCCGGACCGGAACCCGCTCCATGAACACCCAGCCCACATGGGGCACCGGCTTGCCGCCGATGAGGCGCCCGGGCTCGAACAGCCAGGGGTAGTCGCCGTGGAACTCCTGGAACGAGTCGTTGGACAGAATCGAGGCGTCGACTTTGCGGGCGATCTGAAGGACGAAGGCGTCGCCCCGCCCCACCGCGCCGGCCGGGGGCGTGATCAGCTCGTTGGCCGCCACGGCGTCCTCGTAGACCTGCCGCTCCTCGGGTTTGATCCGGTTGGGGAACGTGGCGTCGACCACGACGGTCACGATCTCGGGCTGGTACTCGTCGATGAAGGCGCGCACCGCCTCGTCCAGCTGGGCCAGGCTGGGCGCGTCGCGGCCCTCGGTGGCCATGTTGGACCCGTCGATCACCACGTGCTTCATCGGCATGACGGCCTGCATTCAACCAAACGGCCGCCCCGATCCGTCGGACACCCCCCGGCGGCGGCCGCTACCGGTACGGTGCGGGCGATGGCGACCGCCTCCGACGACGTGACTCACGAGGTCACCGACCTCCTCCAGAACCTGGTCCGCAACGCGTGCGTCAACGACGGCACCCGTGAGTCGGGGCAGGAGTCGCGCAGTGCGGACCTGCTCGCGACCTACCTCGGCGGGTCCGGCCTCGACCTGGAACGCTACGAACCGGCGCCCGGGCGTACCAGCCTGGTCGCCCGCATCGAGGGCACGCGGCCCGATGCGCCGATCCTGCTGCTCATGGGCCACACCGACGTGGTGCCGGCCAACCCCGCCGGCTGGCGGCGCGACCCGTTCGGGGGCGAGCTGGTCGACGGCGAGGTCTGGGGGCGGGGCGCCATCGACATGCTCAACCTGACCGCGTCCATGGCGGTGGCCATCCGCCGCCTGGCCACCGCCGGGTTCCGGCCGGAGGGCACGCTCGTCTACCTGGCCGTGGCCGACGAGGAAGCCCTCGGCACCTGGGGGGCCGAGCACCTGTCGCGGCACGAGGCCGACGCCGTGGGGGCCGACTACGTGATCACGGAGTCGGGCGGCATCCCCGTGCCCGGGGGCGACGGCGACCTGCGGCTGCCGGTCCTGGTGGGCGAGAAGGGATCGTGCTGGTGCACCCTGCGGATCAGTGGCACGCCGGGACACGCCTCGCAGCCCTACGCCACCGACAACGCCCTGGTGACGGCCGCGGCGGTGGTGCAGCGCCTGGCCGAGTACCGGCCGGAGACGCAGATCCACGACACCTGGCGGCGGTTCCTGGAGGGGCTCGCCTACCCCGAGGACATCGTGGGCCCGCTGCTCGACCCCGACCGCCTGGTGGCTGCCTTGGCCGACCTGCCGGTGGCCATGGCCCGCCAGTTCCACGCCTGCACGCACACGACCATCGCCCCGACGGTGGCCCACGGCGGCACCAAGACCAACGTCATCCCCGACCAGGTCGAGCTGCAGCTCGACATCCGTACCCTGCCCGGCCAGTCGCTGCCCGAGGTCCGGGCCATGCTCGACGAGGCCCTCGGCGACCTCGCCGACCGGGTGGAGATGATCGCCGCCCACGACGATCCCTCGACCGAATCACCGGTGGAGACACCGCTGTGGGACACCCTGGCCCGCACCACGCGGGTCTTCTACGCCGACAGCCACCTGGTGCCCATGATCAGCGTCGGGGCGACCGACGCCCGCTTCTTCCGCCGGCTGGGCGCCACCGCCTACGGGTTCGGCCTGTTCAGCCAGAAGTTGACCTTCGAGGACTACGGCCGGATGTTCCACGGCGACGACGAGCGCGTGGACGTCGAGTCGCTGCGCCTGTCGACCGCCCTGTGGGAGGCGGTCGCCCGCGACCTGTTGGCGGGCTGAACGCATTTCGGTCATGCCAGTCCGTGCCGTCATCTTCGACTTGGGTGGGGTGGTCTTCAGCAGCCCGTTCGAGGCGTTCTCCCGATACGAGCGCGCCAACGGCTTGCCGGACGGGTTCCTGCGACGGCTCAACGCCACCGATCCCGACACCAACGCCTGGGCCCGTCTCGAGCGCAACGAGGTCGGCCGGGCGGGATTCGCGGAGCTGTTCGAGGCGGAAGCCCGTGCCGCGGGCCACGAGATCGACGGCCGAGCCGTGCTGGATCTTCTGGTGGGCGAGATCCGGCCCTCGATGGTCGAGGCCCTGCGCCGCTGCCACGATCGGCTCAAGACCGCGGGGCTCACCAACAACTTCGGCCCTGCCGAAGAGGCTGACCGGTCCGGCGCGTTCGAGGGGATCATGGCCGAGGTGATCGACCTGTTCGACGTGGTGGTCGAGTCGAGCAACGTGGGCCTGCGCAAGCCCGACCCCGCCATCTACGAGCTGGTGTGCCGCGAGCTCGGGGTCGCCCCCACCGAGGCCGTCTTCCTCGATGACCTCGGCGTGAACCTCAAGCCGGCGCGCGCCATGGGCATGACCACCATCAAGGTGGACGACCCCGACCGGGCCCTTGACGAGCTCGAGCAGGTCGTGGGGTTCGCACTGCGATGAGGACGACGATGAGAACGACCGGCGCGCTCTTCGTGGTGTTCATGATCCTCGCCGGCTGCAGTGACGGGGACGACGGCGACGCCGAACGGGATCCGCACACCGAACCAGCGGCCGACACCAGCGAGCCCTCGGAGACGGGCGATACGGCGGGCGACAACGAATCGCCGGCGTGCCAGCTGCTGACCACCGACGAGGTCGGCGAGCTGTTCGGCGAGCCGGCCAAGGTGGTGCCGGCCGAGGGGGAGGTGGCCGTGACCGCCGGGTCCGACACCTGCCTGTGGGAGGCCACATCCGACGACGGGCCGACCGCGACGATCCACCAGCTCCGGCTCTCGGTGTTCACGGGGGACGACTCCTTCGACCCCGGGGCCTGGGGTGACGACCCGGAAGCGGTCGAGGGCCTGGGCGAGGAGGCGTTCTTGGTACGCAACGGCCTGCTCGGCACCACCGCCGGCTACCGCGAGGGCGATCGCTCGGTGTTCCTCAGCTACGCCATCCCGCTCGGCGACGACGCGCCCGACACCGCGGCCCACGCCGAGCGGGTGGTCGATCTGCTGCGCACCGTCGACGACCGCCTCGGCTAGCCGGATTAGCCTGCCGGCGGTGCCGATCAGGGTCGTGCTGGCCGAGGACAACTACCTCGTCCGGGAGGGTGTGGCCCGGCTGCTCGAGCGGGAGCCCGACCTCGAGATCGCGGCCACCTGCGACGACTACGACTCGCTGCTGGCGGCAGTCGAGGAGCACGATCCCGACGTGGTGCTGACCGACATTCGCATGCCGCCAACGGGCACCGACGAGGGCATCCGGGCGGCGGAGGCGATCCGCGAGGCCCACCCCGAGATCGGTGTCGTGGTGCTGAGCCAGTACGCGGAACCGGCCTACACCCTGGGCTTCCTGGAGCGAGGATCGGAGCGGCGGGCCTATCTGCTCAAGGAACGGGTGTCCGACCTCGACCAACTGCGCCGCGCCATCGTCGCGGTTCACGAAGGTGGCTCGGTGATCGATCCCAAGGTGGTCGACGGGCTCGTCGCCAGCCGGGCTCGCGCCGCCGAGTCGCCCGTCGCCCGCCTCACCCCCCGCGAGCGTGACGTGCTGGCCGAGATGGCCCAGGGCAAGAACAACGCCGGCATCGCCGCCTCGCTGGTGCTCACGGAGCGAGCGGTCGAGAAGCACATCAACTCCATGTTCGCCAAGCTCGGCTTGTCGGAGGAGACCGACGTGCATCGCCGGGTCAAGGCGGTGCTCCTCTACCTCGGCGAGGGCAAGACCTGAAAAACCGGGCAGGGGGAGGCAACTATCACCCCCGGCCCTGGTGCGGGCATGGTGGGCCCGGCAGCCCCCAGGCGCGACAATGCCGCCGTGAGTGGGCCGGTGCACGTCCTGATCGTCGACGACCAAGCGCCGTTCCGCCGGGCCGCGCGCGCCGTGCTCGCCGCCACCCCCGAGTTCGAGGCGGTGGGCGAGGCCGAAAGCGGCGAGCAGGCCCTAGAGCTTGCCGACGAGCTTGCACCGGCCCTCGTTCTCATGGACATCAACATGCCTGGGATCAGCGGCATCGAGGCCAGCCGGCGCATCACCGACTCGCGGCCGGACACTGTCGTCGTGCTGTTGTCGACCTACCAGGCCGACGATCTGCCGGCCGAGGCGGCGTCGTGCGGCGCCGCCGGCTACGTCCACAAGGAGGACTTCGGCCCGGCCGTGCTGCGCGACATCTGGGACCGCCACGGCCGCGCGGCCTGAGGTCCTGCCCACGACGCCTACTCCGTCCGCAGCGCCTCCGCCGGCCGGATGCGCGCCGCCAACCAGCCGGGAATAGCTGCCGCCAGGTTGGCGACCAACAGGGCGGCCGGGACGACCACGAGCATCCCCGGCAACGGCACTCGTGCTGCCGACACGACGCCGAGCTGGTCGGCGACCAGCTGCCAGACCCAACGCCCGCCCCCGATCCCGAGCGGCACCCCGACGACCAGAGCCACGGCGACGAAGGCGGTGCCCTGCCACGCCGTGGTCGCTGCCACCTGGGATCGCGTGAAGCCGAGCGTCTTGAGCATCGCCAGGTCGCGGCGGTGGGTCCGCACCAGGCTCACGAGGCTGTGGACCAGCGTCGCCAGCCCGAGGAGCCCCAGCAGACCCGCCAGCATCTTGGGCAGCGTGCGCACCCGCTCGACGTCGTAGAGGGCGTCTGGGAGCACCGGCGGGAGGAGCTCGCCCGCGGAGCGCAGTTGGGCCATCGCCGCTGAGTCCTCGCCACCGGGCGCAAAGCGCACCAGCGCGACGTTGGGCTGTTCGTCGGGGACTAGCTCCACGAGGCTCTCCAGCGGCATGACGCCGCCTTCGCCCAGCCCCGGCCCGCCCTGGTTGATCTCGGGCACGACCGCGGTACCGGTGATCGTGAACTCCAGCGGGTCGCCACCGCCGTCGAGCGTGACGGTGTCGCCCACCTCCTTGCCCAGCTCATCGAGGGTGCTCCGGCCGAGGGCTACCTCGTGCGACCCGACGGGTGCCCGACCCTCGAGGACCGGGAGCGTGATCCCCTGGCCGGCCTCGACCCCGAGGACACCGATGCGGCGCCCCTCGGCCCCGACCGGTAGGCCGCCGGCCTTGGCGAACGACTCGATCCCGGGTTCGTCGGCGAGGGTCTCGAACAGATCGCCGGGGTCGTCCTCGTAGATGCCGCCCGCCACGGCGTCGAAGGTCCACCCGTAGCGCTCGGGCTCAGCGACGAGACGGTCGAGGCTGGCAAGGAACGTCACCGAGGCCACCACCGCGACGACGCCGGCGATCACGCCCGCGAGCGTCGAGCGGGTCGAGACCCCCGATCCCCGCCAACCCCGGGCGAGGGACAGCCCGGTGACGAGCGACGGCGCCGCCCCCGCCCGGGCGGCCCGCTCGGCGAGCGCAGAGCCAACTGCGACCCGGGATTGGTGCCACCGGCCGACGATCTGCCATCCCGTGAGCACAGCGCGGGCCGTCACGATGGCGGCGATGGCCGCCGCACCCACGGCCAGCACGGCGACGTTGACCTCGACGCCCGGGTCGGGTTCGGCCTGGCGAGCCAGTCCGACCGGTGTCAACGGTGACAAGGCGACGGCGCCGCCAACGGCGAGCACCGCTGCGCTGATCCCGACCAGCGCGCCTCGCAGCGACGCCACCGCGATCCGCTGCCCATCGGTCATCCCCAGAGCCCGCAGCGCCTCCCCGTCGGAGGCATCGACGTGCACCTGGCGCGACAGGCTCTGCCCGGCGGTGAGGAAGCCCACCATGGCCAGCGCCGCCGCGAACAGGCCGAGCCCGAGAGCCTGCGCGTCGACCGACCGCTGAGTCGCCCGGCCGACTCCAGGCGCGTCGAAGAACTGGACAGTGTCGCCGTCGGGGAGGTCGCGCACCGCGGCCACGAACTCGTCGACCGCCGCCCCTCCGCCCACGAGGTCGAAGTAGTAGACGGTGTTGATGACCTCGGTCTGATCGCCGAAGCGCTCCAGGAACGACTCGGGCGCGTACACCGTGGCATCGCTTCCGGCCGCCTCGTCGCCGGCGGGGTCACCGCCGACGATGTCGTCGGGTTCACGCACGACCGCGGCGACCCGCAGTGTCGCCGACGGGGCGAGCTCGGTGCCCGGCTCGATGGCGGCGAGCTGCTCGGACGTGACGAGGATGACGTCGAGCTGGTCGCCGACGTCGAGACCGAGCTTGCGGGCGACCTTCTGGTCGATCACGGCGCCCAGCGGGTCGGCGGGGTCGGGTAACCGGCCTTCGGCAACCAGGCCGTGGAAGAGAGGATCGTCGGTCGTCACGATTTCCAGGCCCGACAGTGGGACGGAATCGGCGAGGAAGAACGTGATCGCCACCGAGTGCTCCACCTGCGGCAAGGCCCGGATCCGGTCGGGATCGGCGCCACCGACGTCGAAGATGTGGGCGTCACCCTCACCGCCCACGGCCGACACCAGGCGGTCGGGCGCGGTTGATGTCCGGCGGGCGCCGGCCATCGCCGCCAGCACAACGCTCCCGACGAGCCCGAGCAGCACCACGAGCGCCAGCGTCCCCCGCCAACGGGCGCGCAGCTCGGCCACGAACCGCAACCAGACCGCCGACCCGCCCATGGCCCGCCCTTCCCCTCATCCCTGCCCGTCGACGGGGACGGTCCCCGACACCCGCGTGCCCCGTCCCGGCGCCGAGTCGACCTCGACGTTGCCACCGATGGCGCCGAGGCGGTCGCTCATGTTGACGAAGCCGTGGCCGCGCCCCGCCAGCGCCGCGGGGTCGAAGCCTGACCCGTTGTCGGCCACCGTGAAGGTCAGGCGGTCGCGACCATCGGGGTCGGGCTGGCGTGCGATGGTCACCGTCGCCACCGCGCCCTCCCCGGCGTGCTTGCCGGCGTTCTGCAGCGCCTCGAGGCAGCAGAAGTAGACGGCGGCCTCGACGTCCTGCGGGAACCGCCCGACGTCGCCGTCCGCCACCACCTCCACGGGCAGCGCGGCTCGGGTGGCGGCGGATTCGAGCGCGGCGACCAGGCCGCGGTCTATGAGCACAGGCGGGTAGATGCCGTGCGCCAGATCGCGCAGCTCCTGGACCGCCTCCTGCAGGTCGTGGCCCAACTGCTCCAGCAGCTCCCGGGCCTGGCCGGGATCGGTCGACGCCAGCTGCTGCGCCAGCCTCACGGTCACTGCCAACGCCACCAGGTGCTGTTGCGCGCCGTCGTGCAGGTTGCGCTCGATCTTGCGACGCTCGGCGTCGGCCGCCGCCACCACGCGGGATCGCGAGGCCCGCAGCTCCTCGGCCCGCCGCTGCAGCTCGCGCAGCGATTCCTGCAACGCGGAGTCGAGCTGGAGGTTGTGCAGCGCCAGCCCCACCTGGCGGGCCAGCTCGGCGAGCACGCTCTCGTCGGCGTCGGAGAAGCGCTCGGCCTCGGCTGGGCGCTGCACCACGATGAACCCCAGCAGCTCGCCTCCGTGGGTGATCGGCGCCATGCGCACCGCGGCGTCGCCCCGATCCTCCAGCAGCCGCGGTAGCCACACCTGCAGCCACGCCGACCCCGAGACCCGCGCCCGGGCCACCACTGGCTGCTCGTCCTCGGTCAGATCCAGGCGGGCCGACCCCCGCTGCGGCACCGATACCACCCGCTCGAGGTGTCCCGCCGAGCCGGCCCACACCTCCGCCGCCTGCAGTGCCAGGCTCTTGCGCAGCGACTCGGCCAGCTGCAGCAACAGCTCGTCGAAGGGGATCGCCCGGGTCAGACGGGCGCCGAACGTGCGGAGCGCCTCGTCGGGCGCGTGCCGTTCGCCGTAGACGAGCTGGTTGGAGACGCGTGCCAGCCGGACGCGGGCCGGAGCGTACAGGATGGCGGCCACGGCGGCGGCAACCATGGAGAGCAGCAGGATCGTGCGCTCGTCGTCTGTGGGCGAACGGCCGAGACCAAGGACAATGACCAGGTAGACGGACACCACCACGCCGGTCAGGCCCGTCAGCGACACCGCCCCGCCCAGCAGCCGGTCGACATGGCCGAGCAGGCGGTGGAACAGGCACGGCACGAACGACAGCGGCACGAGCACGGTGGCGGCGGTGGCGATCTCGGCCAACGGGTGCGGCCAGTCGAGGAAGATGCGCAGGGCAACCGCGACGAGCATGACTTCGACCGCCAACGTGACCGCCAGCCCGAACCACTGCATGCGCTGGCGCGCTACTCCCCGCGTCCTGACGTAGCGGGCGTTGGACACGCTCACCGCGATGACGGCCGCCAGCATCGCTTCGACTGCAACGATCCACAGCGGCAGATCGGGTCGCGCCGAGGCCAACACGACCCCCACGGCCGAGCTCGCCACGTAGAAGCCGATCAGGACCGTGCGGTGCGACGGCCGGGCCAGCCGCCCGTCGGGGAGCACGGCGACGACATGCAACGCCACCGCGGGCAGAATCCCCACCGCCAGCGCCCGCACCAGCTCGCCCACCGTGCCCCCGTGGCCGGCCCGGAGCGCGGCGGACGCCACGACGGCCGATCCGCCGACGAGCGTGCCCGCCAGCACCAACAGCCCGAGCGGCTCGCGCGGGCGCCGGACGGCCAAAGCGCCACCCACTAGTCCCCACACGGCCACGAGCCCTATGCGGATGGCCTGCAGCGGCACATCGTCGCTAGGGACGTCGGACAGGTACGTTGCCGCCCAACCCGCCGCCACGAGGACGGCCCCCGTCATCGCCAGCGAGGCGAGGCGTCGACCGGAAGGCGCAACGCCGACGCCGGTCGAGCTGGCGGCGAGGGGGACATCCATGGTCGTGGTCACAGTCTCACTCCGATCGCAGGTCGGTCGCCGGTTGGGTGCGGGCGGCGATCTGCCCAGGGACCAGCGCGATGGCGTTGGCCAGGAGCAGCGCCGCGCCGACCACAGCCGTCAGCGTGAGCCACGGGACCTGCGGCCGGGCGATCACACCGAGGTCGTCGGCGAGCAGCGTCCAGCCCCAGCGGCCTAGGGCGACGCCCAGGGGCACGGCCACCACCAGGCTCACCACCACGACGGCCGTCGCCTGCCACGCCACCGTCCCGGCCACCTGGGCTCGCACGAAGCCCAGCGTCTTGAGGATGGCAAGGTCGCGGCGCCGACGGCGCACGGCGCTGAGCAGCAGGTGCGCCAGAGCGGCGGCGGCGATGGTGGCCAGGATCCCGCCGAGGACGTAGGGCATCGACTCCACCCGGCCAAAGTTCAAGATGTCGCTGGGCTCACGGCGAGGCTCGACCGTGGCGTTCGTCCCGGCCCGGGCGTTGAGATCGGCGACCACCTCGTCGGGATCGACACCCGACCCGACGCGGGCGAACAGCTCGTAGAGCAGGGGGAGGTCGGGCGGCGCGACCGCCTCGGCGCCCGCCACCGTGGCAACGAGGCCCTCGCCCAGGCGCGAAGCGGCGCCCACGGACGGGAACACGGCCCGTCCCACGACCCGCATCTCGACCGGCTCGCCGCCGGGGACGGCAACGTCGACCGTGTCGCCGGTCTCCACCCCGAGCGCCCGCGCCGTCCGGGAACCCAGCGCGACCTCGTCGGGTCCCTGTGGCGAGCGGCCGGCCAGGATGGGCAGCGCGAGGTCGCCGTCGACCGAGTCGAGCGCAATCGCGTCGACCCGCCGGCCGTCGACCTCGACCAGCGCTGAACCCGACGAGCCCACGCCGACCGCCTCCACGCGCGGGTCGTCCAATAGCCGCGGCAGGGCGCGGTCGGGAAAGGTCTCGTCGTCGTGTTCGGCGAGCTGCAGGTCCCAGGTGACCCCGTAGAGACGGGGACTGTCCAGCAGACGGGTCAGGCTGGCGCCGAACGTCAGCGCCGCCACCAGCGCTCCCACCCCCAGGGCGACGCCCGCCAGGGTCGTGCGCACCGGCACGGCGGTACGTCCCCGGCCCGTCTGCAGGGCCATGTGCACGCCCACCTTGGCGGGCAACGGCCAGCCACCCCGCGCCAGCACGCGGGCCACGCCAGAGGGCCGGAGGCGAGCATCGTCCTCCGCAGCGCCCGGGCGACGAGCGTTGGCTGACGCCGCTCGCCACGAGGCCCAGGCGCCCAGCGCCACCACCACCGCGACGGTCGCCGTCGCGCCGAGGCCCAGCACCACCGCATCGAGATGGACACCGAGATCCGGTTCGGCCGTCCGTGCCAGCCCCGTCGGGAGCAACGCCGAGACGGCGATGGCGACCAACGCGCCCACCAATGCTCCGGCCGCGGCGATGCCGGCGGCGCGGATCACCCCGAGCAGGGCGCGGTCCCGCCCGCTCATCCCGAGCGCACCCAGCGTCGGATGGTCCTGGCCCTCAAGGAGCGTGAGACGGGAGAGCAGTTGGGCCACGATCAACGTCGCCGACACGGTTACCAGGCCCGCCAGCAGCCACAGCGCCACCGCCTGCAGGTGGATCGAGCGCTCGACTGCCGTGGCCTGGTCGGCTTGCGCCAGCGAGTCGTAAGCGGGACCGTCGCTGAGGCGATCGAGAGCGGCGTTGAAGGCGTTGACACCGTCCACCCCGTCGCGCAACCGCACGAGCAGTACCTCCGCCGACGTCTGGGGATCGTCGATGAGGTGAAGGTCGTGGAATGCCGGAGTGAGGTGCACCATGGGCATGTCGGCGTGATGCTGGGGCGGGAACTCGCCAGGGGCGGCTTCGATGCCGACCACGCGCAACCGGCCGTCGGGGGCCTGGTCGAGGAAGCGACGGGCGGCGGCGATCTCGTTCGGGTCGGTGATGCCCTCGACCTCGTCAGGCGACAGCAGCTGGATCGTGCTGCCGACGTCGAGGTCGTAGTCCTCGGCGGTGGTGAAGCTCACCACGACCTCCTCGGGGCGGTCCGGATCGGCCCGCCGCCCCTCGAGGATCTTGAACCTGTTGATCTCGCTACCGATGCGGCCGTCCCCACCGGCGATGCCCGGGACGCTGGACGACCCGAGCGGGATGAGATCGAGATCGCCCTCGGCCGAGTCCTCAACCAACGGCAGGGCCGCGATCTCGTCGAAGCCGCCGACTCCGGGGAAGCCCCGCTCCTCGTAGTCGATGACCATCACGTCGAAGGCGTCGTGAGCCTCGAGGAAGCGGGCGTAGGCGCTGTCGGTGCGGCGCGCTCCCGCGGCGAGCGCCATCACGGCACCCGCGGCCAATCCCACCAGCAGGCCGAGCCCGAGCCACGCCCGCCAGCGCGAGCGCAACTCGACTCGGAACCGGTACCAGACGGCTGTCACGTCACCCTCACTCGGCTCGCAGGACTCGGCCGGGCGGCACCCGTGCCGCGGCGCGGCCCGGTGGGATGGCGAGCAGGACGGCGACACCCAGGGCTACAGGCACGGCGAGGACGACGGTGAGCCATGGGAAGCTCCAGTCGTCCACGACGCCGACGGCCTCGGCGAGCGCGGACCAGATGCGACGTCCGGCGATGACCCCGGCCGGCACGCCGACGACCAGACCAACGGCGGCAACCGTGAGCGCCTGCCACCGCAGCGTGCTGCGCACCTGGCCGCTGACGAAGCCGAGCACCCGGAGCACGGCGAGATCGTGGCGCCGTCGCCTCGTGGCCGAGACGAGCGCGTGCATGGCGGCGATGGCGGCGAGCAACGCCAGGAAGACGGCCAGCGCCCACGGCAGGGCGCCCAACTCGTCGAGGTTGTCGACGTTCGATGGAGCGTCATCGGCGGCCACCGTGACCTCGACTTGGCCGCCGATGTCACGCAGGCGCTCCACCGCCGAGTCCTTGTCGACGCCGGGAGCAAAGCGTACGAGCAGACCGCTGTCACCCTCTTCGCCTTCGAGCGCCTCGAAGCCCTGTGGCGTCAGGAGCATCCCGGAGTTGGCGTCGTTCTCCGCGGGTTGCAGGTGCCGCCCCACCACCTGCAGCGCAACCCTCTCGTCGCCCCGGTCGACTTCCACGGTGTCGCCGAGGTCGACGCGGAGATGGTCCAGCACCTCGTCTCCCAACGCCACCTCATCGGGAGCGACGGGAGCGCGCCCGTCGACGATCACGGGTGGGATCGCGCCCCGGTGGGCCCACAGGGCGAACGCTTCGTCCTCGAATTGCCGGTCTCCTGCGTAGACACGAACGTCGACCGAATCGAACAGGGCCACCGCAGCGACGGCAGGATCGCCGGCGATCTCGTCGGCGGTGCTCTCGTCCGAGGGCGCGTTCTCACCAACGGTGACGATGGTGTCGTAGTTCGCTCCCCAGAGCTCCGGGGTGGCAAGGAGATGATCGACGCGGGCGCCGAAGACGAGAGCCGCGACCACACCGGCGATCCCTACGGCGGCACCGGCCAGGGCAGGCCCGGAGGGCAGGGCGCCCGGTCCACGCCCGGTAGCCAGCGCCATGCGGGCGCCCACGGCCGCAGGGGGCGGGAGCCCCGCGAGGACGGCCTCGCCTCGGGACGGCCGCACCGGCACCATCCGGTCCGGGGTGGGGCCACGGGCTGCCGCGACCGCAGATGCCACGGCCGCGACCACGAGGACGACCAGTCCGACGACGATGGCGCCGGGCAGCACGACGGAGTCGAACCAGGGGCCGGGATCCGGTTCCGCCTGTCGGGCGAGGCCGGTAATCGCGAGCGATCCGCCGGCCACGGCTCCCGCGGCGGCGAGCAGGGCACCGCCGGCCGCCGCGGGCAGGACCGCCGTCACATCCGACGCGATCAGCTGGCGTGAGGTCATACCGAGCGCCCGGCGTGAACGGTGCTGCTCCGACAGGGTGTCCGCCTGCCGGACGAGCGCCTGACTCAACGCCACAAGACCGGCGAGCCCGGCCACCAACGCGAACGCGCGCAGCCCATTCACCTCGACCGCGAGCCCATCCTCGATCCGGGCTGCGAAGTCCTCGGGTTGGTCGATCACTACGTCTTCGCCGAACAGCGAGCGGACACGGTCCTCGATCTCGGGCAGGCGATCCTCGTCGATGCGCAGGCCGACCCCCTCCACCCGGCCGATGGCCGGGCCGTGGCGCTCGTAGTACGCCGGAGTGACGATTAGTACGGGGTCGGGGGCATCCGATACGTCCTCGGCGGAGCGCGCTACGCCCACGAGCGTTACCTGCTGGGTGGGGCCCGCCGGAGAGGGGAGGTCTCCGCCCGACTCGCTGGCCTCGACCTGCTCCGGGGTGAGGGAGACCAGGGTGATGCGGTCACCGATATCGGCGTCGAGCGCGTCCCGCATGGCCTCGTTGATCAGGAGCTCATCCGCCCGACGCTCGTCGTACCAGCGGCCCTCGACCATGAGGATGTCGCCGGTTTCATCACCCGCCACCACCGGTATGGCCGCAGCGATCGTGTCCCGGCCAGCCAGCATCCCCCTGTCGGCAGGGGCGACGGCAAGGATCACCTGGTGCATGGCGACCTCGACCCCGGGCCATGTCGCCGCCTCCCGGACGAGCTCGGGGTTCGGCCGTTCGCCCGTCGCCGCATGCAGGTTCGGCTCCTTGAGCTGCTCCTCGAGGCGGGTGAAGGCAGTGTCGGCGCGCCGCGACCCGGCCAGTGCGGCGAGGGCGACGCCACCGGCGAGACCCAAGAGGACGGCCAGCACGACGAAGGAGCGCCAACGCCGGCGCCATTCCGCACGGGCCGTCATCCAGATCGCAGCCATCTCGCCTCCCCGCCACGCCGCGCGGCGGCTAGGACACCACCCCTGCGCTGGCGGGCGTTCCCGCCGCAGCCACGTCCTGACCCTCGATGCGGCCGTCGCGCATGCGCACGATCCGGTCGCCTGCCTCAGCGACATCGGCGTCGTGGGTCACGAGCAGGATGGCCTGGCCGCCGGCGTGCAGCCGCCGGAACAGCTCGAGCACCTCGCGGCCGCCCTCCGAGTCGAGCGCGCCGGTGGGCTCGTCGGCCAGCACCAGCGTGGGCTCGTTGGCCAGCGCGCGCGCGATGGCCAGGCGCTGGCGTTGACCGCCCGACAGGACGCCGGGGGCATCTCGCGTCTTGTCGCCGAGGCCGAGCAGGTCGAGCAGGTCGCGCGCCCGGGTCTCCGCCTTGCGGCGGCCGACGCCGGCGATCACGGCTGGCAGCGTCACGTTCTCCAGCACGCTCATCCCTTCCAGGAGGTTGAAGAACTGGAAGACGATGCCGATGTGGGCGCGGCGCATGCGGGCGAGGTCGTTCTCGTCCTTGCCGGCCAGCGACTCGCCGGCGACGAGGATCTCGCCGTCGGTCGGGGTGTCGAGCCCCGCAGCCAGGTTGAGCAGCGTCGACTTGCCGCAACCCGACGGTCCCATGACGGCGACGAACTCGCCCTCCGACATGGTGAAGTCGAGGCCGCGCAGCGCCCTCACGGGAGCGCCGTCCGAGTCGAACGTCTTGGTGACGGCCCGGGCCTCCAGCACTGGGGTGACCGCGCTCATGATGTGCCTCCTGTTCCGGGAACAATCCCGTCGGCGACCCTCGGGGTCGCCCTGTCCGCTCCTCCAGGTCCGCCGGCGACCGTGATGACGTAGGCGTTCACGGGCGCCGCCCTTCCTTTGACCCTCAGGGGGTCGAGACGCTGCGCGTCGATCGGCGCGCGCAACGCAGCGTAGGTAGCCTCGCTGAGCACCACCCGCCCCGCGGGCCGCGCCTGGTCCTGCAGGCGTTGCGCCAGGTTCACCGTGTCGCCGACGACGGTGTACTCCAGGCGCTCCTCCGAGCCCAGCAGCGCCGCGGCCACCCGCCCCGTAGACACGCCGATGCCGAGGCCGAACGCCGGCAGGCCCTCCTGGGCCCAGCGCTCGTCCACCGTCGCCTGCCGCTGGATCATCGCCACCGCCGCACCCACCGCCCGGTCGGCATGGTCGTCCTGGGGCACCGGGGCGCCGAACACCGCCATCACCGCGTCGCCGACGAACTGCATCACCGTGCCCCCGGCGTCGAGCACGGCGTGGTTCATCTCGGCCCGGTGGGTGTTGACCTGACGGGCGAGCCGACTGGGGTCGCTCTTCTCGGCGATCGCCGAGTAGCCCCGGACGTCGGACATCAACACCGTGACGTCGAGCTCCTCGACGTCGCCGATGCTGGCGCCGTCGCGACGCACCTTGTCGGCCAGTCCGCCGGGCAGCAGGCGGCTCAGCGTCTCGCCCTGCTCCTCCCGGTCGACGATGGCCTGGTGCAGCAGCCGCAGGCGGCGCAACGACCCCGCCATGCCGGCGCTGGCGTCGCGGGAGATCTTCAGGAACAGGCCCTCGACATCCGCGGCCGCGGCCGCCGGTGTGGTGCGGCGAGCCACGCCGATCGCCTTGATGGGCATGCCGGCGGCGACCATCCGCAACAGCTCCTCATCGTTGGCGTTGAGCTCGCCGTCAGCCGTGACCGGGCGCATGAGGGCGTCAACGATCTTGGGATCGAGCATCGATCCGCCCGACGCCACCTGCCGCACTGCGCTGGCGAGCTGGTTGCCCTCGGCCACCGCGTCCTTGAGCAGGTAGGCGTAGCCGGCCGCGCCCTCGCTCAGCAGCGAGACCGCGTACTCGGGGTCGTCGTACTGCGACAGCACGACCACACCGGTGCCGGGGTGGCGCTTCCGCAGCTCCTTGGCGGCGTTGATGCCCTCCCGCTGGAAGGTCGGCGGCATGCGGATGTCGGTCACCAGCACCTGGGGGGCCGCGGCCCCGGCGTGTGCGACGAGCTCGTCGTAGTCGCGGGCCACGCCGACGACCTCGATGTCGGGCTCGAGCGCCAGCATCGCCCGCACGCCCTCGCGCACGATCGCGTTGTCGTCCGCGAGGAACACGGAGATCTGCCCGCCGGTCATGTGACCATTCCGCCCGTTTCCGCCGCACCCGGCAAGGGTGCCGGCTCACCCCGACAGGGTAGTGGCAGCCCCTCCGACGCCGGGGGGCCGCACCCTTGGGCGTCGTCGTGGGCCGTCGTAGGTTGCTCGCGTGCACGTCACGTTCTGCGGTGTGCGGGGGTCGACCCCGGCGCCGGGGTCGGAGTTCGTGCGGTTCGGCGGCCACACCTCGTGCCTGGCCGTCACCCGCAACGGCGAGCCGCCGCGCCTGCTGCTGGACGCCGGGACGGGCATCCGCCGGGTGTCGCCGTTGCTGGGCGGCGCGCCCTTCCGGGGCACGATCCTGCTGACGCACCTGCACTGGGACCACGTGCAGGGCATCCCCTTCTTCGCCGCTGGCGACCGCGACGACGCCCATGTGCTGCTGGCCATGCCCGCCCAGGGCGACCCAGTCGAAGTGCTGGCGGGAGCGATGGGCCCGCCGCATTTCCCGATCACGCCGCGCGGCCTGCGCGGCGACTGGTCGTTCGTCGGGCTGGAACCGGGCCGCCACGAAATCGAGGGATTCGAGGTGCTCGCCGCCGACCTGCCGCACAAGGGCGGGCGCACCTACGGCTACCGGGTCGCGGATGGCACGGGGAGCTTCGCATACCTGCCCGACCACGGCCCGCTCGGCTGCGGCGACGGCCCCGACGGGCTCGGCGCCCGCCACGACGCCGCCCTGGCGCTCGCGCGGGACGTCGACGTGCTGGTCCACGGCGCACAGTTCACGTCGGCCGAGCGGACGCTGGCCGCCGACTTCGGCCACGCCACGGTGGACTACACGGTGGCGTTGGCCCGGGAGGCTGGCGCCCGCCAGCTGGTGCTGTTCCACCATGCGCCCGCTCGCACCGACGACGAGGTGGACGCCATCGTCGACTCGGCGGCCGGCACGTCGCCGATGCGGGTGGGGGCCGCGGCCGAGGGACTGGAGATCGAGATCTGAGACGGCCGGGTGGTGCTGGCACCACGGCCAAGATGCCGGTTCCCACCCTCGATAGCAGCGACACTCATTCGTACCGTCGGGCCATGAGGATCGAATCGTCAGTCACATCGGTTTCCTGGATCCCCTCGGAGGCGATCGCCGGTCTGGCGAAGATGCCGTTCGAGGCTGGCGTCCTCCATTACGACGAACCTCCCCCGGACGTCATCGAGGACCTCGAGGCGCTGCGCGTCGCCGACCGGTTCCGCTTCGCCAACGAGCTGCGCGCGTTCATCGAGCTCGACGACACCGGCAAGATCGTCGGCTTCGGTCACACGGGCGGCGGCCACATCGGCCTCACCCGCGTGCGGGTGGGCCGGCGGGCGGTCACCTTCACCGCCTTCCCCTTGCCCGACCTCCAGCCCGAGCCCGAGGTGGGCGACGGCTGGGTGCGGTTCGTGCAGACCACCGGCGGGCGGACGGGCCTTCCGGCGCCCCGGCGTGTCGCCCACCCCCCGTACATGCAATACGACGCTCCCCTGGTCTGGACCACGCTGGCGCTGACCATCCACGCCGACGCGCGGAGCCAGCACGACGTCGTGGGGGCCAGCCCGTTCCCCCGCTCGTGGATCTACGACCACGAGGGCAAGGTGGTCGCCAAGACGGGACTGCTCGACTTCAAGCAGTGGTTCCGCCACGCCTTCGGCAAGCACACACCCTGGGGCGAGGCCGACTCCCCCGCCCTCGTCACGGCGGTCGAGACCGCGCTGGAACGGGAACTGTCCGGGACGATCATGCGCGGCGGCGCCAAGCCCGCCATCCGCAAGCTGGCCAAGGGCAAGACGCTGGTCGAGCAGGGGCAGCCGGGCGGCGAGGTCTTCCTGCTGCTCGACGGCGTGGTCGCCACCGAGGTGGACGGCGAGCCGCTGGCCGAGCTCGGGCCGGGCGCGGTGCTGGGCGAGCGGGCAGTGCTGGAAGGCGGCGTGCGGACCTCGACGCTGCGGGCATCCACCAAGTGCAAGGTGGCCGTCGTGCCGGGGGACCAGCTCGACCCAGCCGCCCTTGCCGAGCTCAGCACGGGCCACCGGCGGGAGGACGACCGTTCTCGCGTCTCTGACGCCGAACGATCGGCGTGATGGACGCCGAAACGAAGCTCAGCCGGTCGCCTGGAGCGACTCGTACTCCTCGCCGGTGTCCTGCCAGTCCTCGAACTGGATCACGCCCAGCTCGGTGAACTTGGTGCGCAGCCAGCCGTCGCCGGCGTCGAGCAGTCCGAGCTTCTTGCAGTTGGGCACGATCTTCGAGAACAGCATCTGCTGGAACATGGCCCGCCCGGGGTCCTGGATGACCACCGGCAGGATCTCCTTGGGCTTGATGCCCATGCGGTCCCACACCTCCTGCTGGAGGAACCGGTCGCGCATGCGCACTGCGGCCTCGAAGGCGAACTCCTGGCGCTCCCGCAGCTCGGCGTCGGACAGCCCGCCGTAGTACTCCTTCAGCGACAGCACACCGAACGCCACGTGGCGAGCCTCGTCGGACATCACGTAGCGCAACAGCTGCTGTAGCAGCGGGTCGGGCGTCATCTGCGTCATGAACCCGAACGCCGCCAACGCCAGGCCCTCCACCATGACCTGCATGCCCAGGTAAGTCATGTCCCAGCGGCTGTCGTTGATGATGTCGTCGAGCAGCATCTTGAGGTGGGCGTTGATCGGGTAGTGGCCCTCGAGCTTCTCGTCGAGGTACTTGGCGAACACCTCGACGTGACGGGCCTCGTCCATCACCTGGGTCGCGGCGTAGTACTTGGCGTCGATCCAGGGAACGCTCTCGACGATCTTGGCGGTGCACAGGAGCGCGCCCTGCTCGCCGTGCATGAACTGGCTCAGCGTCCAGTTGTCGGACTCGATGGAGAGCCGGATCATGTCCTGTTCGGTGAACTTCTCGAGCGGCGTGCCAGTCAGGTCCTGCTCGAGCTCGGCGTACTGCAGGCGCTGGATCTCCGCGTTCTTCTCGAGGTCGACCTCGGTGTCCCAGGGCAGGTCGGTCTGGGCGTTCCACTGGGCGCCCTTGGCCTTCTCGTAGAGCTTGTTGAGGCCGGGGCGAGCGCCCTTCTCGTAGTCCCAGGTGAAGATGGCCTCGGCGTTGTCGTGGACGGTGTGAATCGCCTCGTCGACGTCGGTGTTGGTGACCGAGAGGATGCCCTCCAAGTCGTTGATCTCATCGCGGCCGATGATCTCGGCGTTGGCCGTGTACTCGTCGAGCGCCATGGGGGACTCCCTGAGTCGGGCGGCGGAGCTACCGGTTGATAACGACCATTATCGACCGGATGGCGTGCGCTGGAAAGGGACGCCGCCTGTGACCTTGGTCACCCGCTAGGGTTTGCCCGTGGTGCGCGGCGGGGCCTTGCGGGAGTGGCCGCGTCTCGCCGGGGTGGGTGCGGTCCTGGTGGCCATCGCCCTCGGACTGGTGGGATGCCGCAGCGGCGACGACGGGGAAGCGGGGGCAACCGCCGCCCCCGTGTGCGACCCGGCGTCCGGCACGCCCGAGCCCGGGTCCGTTCCCGGCCGGATCACCGTCGGCGGCCTCCAGCGGGAGTTCGTCGTGCACGCGCCGCCGGGCTACGACGGCACCGAGCCGGCGCCACTGGTGCTCAACCTGCACGGGTTCGGCGGCGACATCGAGAGCCAGGACACCAGCACCGACCTGCCCGACGCCGCCGGCGAGCGGGGCTACATCGTGGTCACGCCCCAGGGTGCGCCGCTCGACGTGCCGGAAGACTCTCCGGCGGCGGCTAGCGCCGCCGGGTTCGAGGGAGTGGCGTTCTGGAACTTCTTCGGGTCCGAACCCGGCGACGTGACCGTGAACGGCGAGACGATCCCCCTCGCCGAGATCGGGGCCGACGATGTGGCGTTCATCGACGCGCTGCTCGACACGGTGACCGAGGAGTACTGCGTCGACGCCGAGCGGGTGTTCTCCACCGGCATGTCCAACGGGGCCGGGATGAGCACCACGCTGGGCTGCGAGCTCGGCGAGCGGTTCGCCGCCATCGCCGCGGTGGCCGGCGTCAACCTCAGCAGCGCCTGCCCCGGAGACGATCCCGTGTCGGTGCTCGCCATCCACGGCGACGCCGACGCAATCGCCGGCTACGCCGGCGACTCGCTCATGGGCTTCGACCTGGGCAACCCATCGGTTCCCGAGCGCATGGCGGCGTGGGCCAGGCATGACGGCTGCGACGTCGAGCCCAGGGTCGACGACTCGACCCCTGGCCTGGTCGTCACCCGCTGGACGGGCTGCGACGACGGCACCGACGTCGAGCTGTGGACGCTCGCCGGCTGGGGCCACGAATGGCCACGCGCCGAGTCACCCACCCGCCCCGGCGTCGTCGACGCCACGGAGGCCGTTCTCGACTTCTTCGATGCACACGGCCGGGGGTAGGGACCGGACCAACGGCCGCTACCCGACCGACAGGGCGGCGTCGATGATGGCTTCCTGCTCCTGGACGTGGCTGGTGTGGGAGCCGGTGGCGGGGCTGCCCGACTCGTGGCGGCTGACTCGGATGATCTCGTGGCCGTCACCCAGGCGCTCGGCCAAGCGGTCCTGGGCGAAGGCCCAGGCACCCATGTTGGACGGCTCCTCCTGAAGCCACACGATCTGGCGAGCGTTGGGGTACCGACCCGCCACCTCGCTCAGCCGGTCGTACGGCCAGGGGTAGAGCTGCTCCACCCGCACGACCGCTACCGGGGCGCCGCGCTTGGTGCGCTCGGTCATCGCCTCGTGGGCCACCTTCCCCGAGCACAGCACCAGCCGCCGCACGGCGCCGGCGTCGGCATCCGAGACGAACGGGTCGTCGAGCACCTCCTCGAAGCTGCCCCGCGTCAGCTCGTCGATCGCCGACCGGGCGACGCGGGCCCGCAGCAGCGACTTGGGTGTGAAGATCACCAGCGGCTTGCGCACGTCCCGCCGCACCTGGCGCCGCAGCAGGTGGAAGTACTGCGCCGCGGTCGAGGCGTTGGCCACCTGGATGTTGTCCTCGGCCGCCAGCGTGAGGAACCGCTCCAGCCGGGCCGACGAGTGCTCGGGCCCCTGGCCCTCGTAGCCGTGGGGCAGCAGCAGGACCAGGCCCGATGTCTGGTCCCACTTGTCCTCGGCCGCCACCAGGTACTGGTCGATGACGGGGCCGGCGCCGTTGACGAAGTCGCCGAACTGCGCCTCCCAGCACACCAGCGCGTCCTTGTTGGCCACCGAGTAGCCGTACTCGAAGCCCAACGCTGCGTACTCCGACAGCAGCGAGTCGTAGATCCAGAACTTGCCCTGCTGCGGCCCCAGGTGCGCCAGCGGCGCCCATTCGCGGCCGTCGGTGTGGTCCACGAGCACGGCGTGACGCTGGCTGAAGGTGCCGCGCCGCGAGTCCTGCCCGGCCAGGCGGATGTCGGTGCGCTCGAGCAGCAGCGACCCGAACGCCATGGCCTCGGCGGTGGCCCAGTCGACCTCGCCCTGCTCGCGGACCATCTTGTCCCGGGTCTCGAACTGCTTGGCCAGCTTGGGATGGACCTGGAAGTCGTCGGGCCAGTGGCTCATGGTCTCGTAGATGCGATCGAGCACCGCCCGGTCGACCCCGGTCTCGACGTGCGGCAGGACCCCGACCGGGGGCGGCGGCTCGGCCACCCGCACGGAGGCGGGCGGGGCCGACTGGCGGGTCTCGTCCAGCGCCTGCTGCAGCCGCTGGCGGAAGTCGTCGAGCGCCTGCTCGGCCTCCTCGAGCGACATGTGGCCCCGCTTGACCAGCGACTCGGTGTAGAGCTTGCGCACGGAGCGCCGCTGCTCGATCTTGGCGTACATCAGCGGCTGCGTGTAGCTGGGGTCGTCGCCCTCGTTGTGGCCGTGGCGCCGGTAGCACACGAGGTCGATCACCACGTCCTTGTGGAAGCGCTGGCGATAGGCGTACGCCAACCGGGCCACCCGGACGCAGGCCTCGGGATCGTCGCCGTTCACGTGGAAGATCGGCGCCTGAACGATCTTGCCGACGTCGCTGGCATAGAACCCTGACCGGGCCGCCTCGGGCGTGGTCGTGAAGCCGATCTGGTTGTTCACGATGATGTGGACCGTGCCGCCCACCCGATAGCCCTTGATGTCGCTCATGTTGAGCGTCTCGGCCACGACGCCCTGTCCGGCGAACGCGGCGTCACCGTGCATGAGGATCGGCAGCACCGAGAAGCCCTCGGGATCGTTGATCTGGTCCTGCCGCGCCCGCACCATGCCCTCGACCACGGGATCGACGGCCTCGAGGTGGCTGGGGTTGGCGGCCACCTCGACGGCGATCTCCTTGCCGGCCCGGCTCTGGAACTTGCCGGCCTGCCCCAGGTGGTACTTGACGTCGCCCGAGCCCTGCACCGCGGTCGGGTCGGGGATGCCCTCGAAGTCCTTGAAGATCTGCTCGTAGGACTTGCCGACGATGCTGGCGAGCACGTTGAGCCGGCCGCGGTGCGACATGCCCATGACGGTGCCGTCGAGCCCGTCGTCGGCCGCCTGCTCGAGGATGGCGTCGAGCACCGGGATGAGGCTCTCGCCGCCCTCGAGGCTGAACCGCTTCTGGCCCACCCACTTGGTGCCGAGGAACTTCTCGAACGCCTCGGCGGCGTTGAGCCGGCCGAGGATGTGGCGCTGGTCCTCCGTGTCGAAGTCGACCGCGGTGGCCGACTCGACGTGCTCCTGGATCCAGTGCTGCTCGTCGAGGTCCTGGATGTGCATGTACTCGACGCCCGACGTCCGGCAATAGGCGTCGCGCAGCACCCGCAGGATCTCGCTGAGCACCATCTTGTCCTGCCCCGCCAGCCCGCCGGTCAGGAACTCGCGGTCCAGGTCCCAGATCGTGAGCCCGTAGGTGGCGGGGTCGAGCTCGGGATGCATCCGTGGCTCTTTCCAGCGCAGCGGATCGAGGTCGGCGATCAGGTGGCCCCGCACCCGGTACACCCGGATCAGCGTCGCCACCGCCATCTGCTTCTCGAGCATCGTCTGCTCGCGGTCGATGGGGTTGACGTCCCGCCGCCACTTCACCGCCTCGTAGGGCACCCCCAGGCTCTTGAAGATGTCGTCGTAGAAGCCGTCGCCACCCAGCAGCAGCTCCTCGACCCGCTTGAGGAACAGGCCCGACTCGGCGCCCTGGATGATGCGGTGGTCGTAGGTGGACGTGACCGTGACGACCTTGGACGCGCCCAGCTCGGCCAGCAGCACCGGGTCGGCGCCCCGCCACTCCGCGGGGAAGTCGATGGCGCCGACGCCCACGATCACGCCCTGGTTTGGCATGAGCCGGGGCACGGACTGGACGGTGCCGATCGTGCCCGGGTTGGTGAGGGTGACGTTGGTCCCGGCGAAGTCGTCGGGGCTCAGCTTGTTGGAGCGGACCCTGCGGATCAGCTCCTCGTACGACGCCCAGAAACCCCGGAAGTCCATGGTGTCGGCCTCGCGGATGACCGGCACCAGCAGCGTGCGGCTGCCGTCGGAGCGCTCCACGTCGACCGCCAAGCCCAGGTTCACGTGCTCGTGGCGGACGACCCGGGGCTTGCCGTCGTCGTCGGTCGTGAACGTCGAGCGCATGACCGGCATGGTGTCGGCGATGGCCCGGACCACGGCGTAGCCGATGACGTGGGTGAAGCTGATCTTGCCGCCCCGGGTGCGGCCCAGGTAGCCGTTGGCGATGCGGCGGTTGACCTCGAGCAGCTTGGCCGGCACGTTTCGGAAGCTGGTCGCCGTGGGCATGCCGAGGCTGGCCGTCATGTTCTGGACGATCCGCGCCGCGGCGCCCCGCAAGGGCTCGCCGGGCGGCTCCTCGGCCACAGGCGCCGGGGCTGCCATCGGGGATGGGGCCGAGGGGGCTGTGGCGGGGGTCGGCGGAGCCTCGGGGGACGTCGGGGCCGCTGGTGACGGGGTGGCCGCGGGCTGCGCGCCATTTGCGGCGGTCGGTGTGGGGGCGGCGGGCGGTGTGGGGGCGGCCGTCGCGGGGTCGACGTCTCGCTTGTAGTCCGCGAAGAAGTCGCGCCAGCTCTCACTGACCGACGCGGGATCGTCGAGGTACTGCTCGTACATCTCGTCGACGAGCCAGGCGTTGGGCCCCAGCGTGGTTGTCGAGTTCGAGGCTTGCGGTGCGTCACCCACGGTCACCGATGGTACCGGTGACCCGGCGTTCTCAGCGGGGGCTCATCCGGGTATCCACCAAGCGACGAAACGGCAGGTGTAGACCGGGTACACGCCTCATCCAGGAGGTCAGCATGCGCCCGACCGCCGTCGACCGCTCCCCCAACCGGCTGACTCCCCAAGCGCTGCGTCCGCTGCTCGGCATCGACGTGATCGTCCGCACAGCGGCCAACCTGTGGCGTGGCCGGCTGCTGTCCTGTGTCAAGGACAGCGCCTGGTTCGTCGTCGACGACGACGACGTGGTGGTGCACCTCGACCAGATCGAGTCGATCCGCGCCGCCTGAGCCACCTACCGTGCGCGCGTCATGAGCGCGCAGTTCATCTTCACCATGCGCAAGGTGAGCCGCTTCTACCCTCCCGACAAGGAGGTGCTGAAGGACATCACCCTGGCGTTCTACCCCGGCGCCAAGATCGGCGTGCTGGGGCCCAACGGCGCGGGCAAGTCATCGCTGTTGCGGCTCATGGCCGGGGTCGACGACGGCTACACCGGTGAGGCACGGCTCTCCCCCGGCTTCTCGGTCGGCATGCTCGAGCAGGAACCGCGGCTCGACGCCGCCAAGGACGTCCACGGCAACGTCATGGACGGCGTCGGCCAGGTGGCGGCTCTGCTCACCGAGTACGACGAGGTCATGGCCGGCTGGGCCGACCCCGACGCCGACTACGAGAGGCTCGGTGCCCGCCAGGCCGACCTGGAGTCGAGGATCGAGGCCGCCGGCGCCTGGGACCTGCAGCGCACGGTCGACGTCGCCATGGACGCCCTGCGCCTGCCCCCCGGCGACGCCGACGTCACCACGCTCTCCGGCGGCGAGCGGCGCCGGGTGGCGCTCTGCCGGCTGCTGCTGTCGCGGCCCGACCTGCTGCTGCTCGACGAGCCCACCAACCACCTCGACGCCGAGTCCGTCGCGTGGCTCGAGCGGTTTCTGCGGGACTACCACGGCACCGTGGTCGCCATCACCCACGACCGCTACTTCCTCGACAACGTGGCGGGCTGGATCCTGGAGCTGGATCGGGGCCGCGGCCATCCGTTCGAGGGCAACTACTCGGGCTGGCTGGAGCAGAAGCGCGCCCGGCTCGAGCAGGAGGAGAAGGCCGACACCGCCCGCAAACGCACGCTCGAGCGCGAGCTCGAATGGGTGCGGATGGCGCCGAAGGCCCGCCAGGCCAAGGGCAAGGCGCGCCTCGCCGCCTACGAGAAGCTGCAGGCCGAGGCCGAGGCCGCCGAGCGGGGGCCCGACCGCCTGCAGATCCACATCCCGCCGGGGCCGCACCTGGGCGACCAGGTCATCGAGGTCGACGGCCTGTCCAAGGGCTACGGCGACCGCCTGCTGATCGACGACCTGTCGTTCTCGCTCCCGCGGGCGGGCATCGTCGGCATCATCGGGCCCAACGGTGCCGGCAAGACCACGCTGTTCCGCATGCTCACCGGCGCCGAGAAGCCCGACGGCGGCACGATCACGATCGGCGCGTCGGTCGAGCTGGCCTACGTGGACCAGTCCCGCGACGCCCTAGGCGCCGACAACACCGTGTACCAGGAGATCACCGGCGGTCAGGACCTGCTCAAGCTGGGCCACCGTGAGGTCAACGGCCGGGCGTACGTGGCCTCGTTCAACTTCCGGGGCTCCGACCAGCAGAAGCCGGTCGGCGTGCTGTCGGGCGGCGAGCGCAACCGGGTGCACCTGGCCAAGATGCTGCGCCGGGGCGGCAACGTGCTGCTGCTGGACGAGCCCACCAACGACCTGGACGTCGACACCCTGCGGGCGCTGGAGGATGCGCTGGAGGCGTTCCCCGGGTGCGCGGTAGTCATCAGCCACGACCGCTGGTTTCTCGACCGCATCGCCACGCACATCCTGGCGTTCGAGGGCGACAGCCAGGAGCGGTGGTTCGAGGGGAACTTCAGCGAGTACGAGGCCTGGCGCCGCAAGGAGCTGGGGGCGGAGGCCGACCAGCCCCACCGCATCAAGTACAAGCCGCTGGTGCGCTAGCGGAGACTGCGTTCTGCCCGCGCTCACCGCTCATATAGCGACTGAGCGCGGGCAGAAGCAGTCTCACCGCGGCGTCACCTCGATGTGAGTGGTCACCAATCCCTTGCGCCGGTGGAACCAGGGGATCAGCCGGCCGTGCATGACCGGGTACTTGCGTGCGAGGGCCCGCCCCACGGCGTCGGACTCCTCGCCCGCGAGGATGCGGGCCTTGGCCGCCCGGCTCTGGCCGGTCACCCGACCCCGCACGGTGCTCGGCGCCACCTCGACCTCCGGGTTGCTGCGCATGCGCTTGAGCTTGCCCGAGGGATCGAAGGTGCGGATGTAGGCCACGTCGTCGTGGGCGACGACGTGCACCGGCGTGCGCACCGGCGTGCCGTCCCTGCGGTAGGTCGTCAGGCTGATGGTCTTCGCGTGCTCGATCGGCTCGAAGTAACCCATACCTCTACGACGAGGTCGGGCCACGGGCTGTGACGTGTGGCGGCGAGGCGCCATTCGTCCAAGACGGCGACCCCATGCGGTCGTACGGTCGGTCCCATGCCAAACGAAACCAACGTCATCATCCAGCCGGTCCTGCACTATCGCGACCCCGAGAAGGCACTGCAGTTCCTGACGGAGGCGTTCGGCTTCCGGGAGCACGCGGTCCACAAGGGGCCCGACGACCAGATCGCCTACGTCGAGCTCGAGTTCGGTGGCTGCTACTTCGGCTTCGGCGCAACTGCGTCCGGGGGCGACAGCCCCTTCGACCTGGGACCGATCGCCGTCTACGTCGGGCTCGACGACCCCGACACCCACCACGACCGAGCGGTGGCCGCCGGTGCCGAGATCGTCATGGGCCTCACCGACCAGGACTACGGCTCACGCGACTATGCCGCCAAGGATCCGGAGGGCAACGTCTGGTGCTTCGGCACCTACCGCCCCGGACCGTCCTGACGCTCAGGACCGGTCGAGCAGCTCCAGCACCCGGCCCGCCTGGGCGGCGGCGTCGCCGTCGGCAGGGGTGAGCCGTAGGTCCGGGTGCTCCGGCACCTCGTAGGGATCGTCGATGCCGGTGAAGCCCGTGATCTCGCCGGCCCGGGCCTTGGCGTAGAGGCCCTTCGGGTCGCGCGACTCGCACACCCTGATGGGCGTGTCGACGAACACCTCGACGAACCGCAACCCGGCCGCCTCGTGGATGGCCCGGGCCTGGTCGCGGTCGGCCCGGTAGGGGCTGATGACCGGCACCAGCGCCACGACCCCGGCGTCGGCGAACAGGCGGGCCACCTCACCCACCCGGCGGATGTTCTCGGTGCGGTCGGCCGCCGAGAAGCCGAGGTCGGCGTTGAGCCCGTGGCGCAGGTTGTCGCCGTCGAGCAGGTAGGCCGGTCGGCCGGCGGCGACCAGCGCCCGTTCGACCTCCCCCGCCACCGTCGACTTGCCGGAACCCGACAGGCCGGTGAACCACACCGTGGCCCCCAGCGACGGCCGCTCCGTCCGGGCCACCGAGCCGGCGTGCCAGACGACGTTGCGGGTCCCGGTCACGCCACTTCGGTGGGGCCGAGGATGGTGCCGGCGCCGACGGTGTTGTTGGTGGTCTCGTCGACGAGGATGAAGCTGCCGGTGGTGCGGTTGCGGCGGTATTCGTCGAAGAACAGGGGCACGGTGGTGCGCAGTTGGACGCGGCCGATCTCGTTGAGCGTCAGGGCGTGGGCGTGTTCGTCGCGGTGCAGGGTGTTGATGTCGAGTCGGTACTGCAGGTCCTTGACGAGGGCCCGGCCCCAGCGGGTGGTGTGCTTGACGGCCAGTTTGGCGCCCGCGCGTAGGTCGCGGTGGGGGGTGAGCCAGCACACCATGGCCTCGAGGTCTTGGCCCACGTGGGGCCGGTTGCGGCCCCGGCAGATCATGTCGCCTCGGGACACGTCGATGTCGTCGGCCAGTCGCACGGTGACGGCCATGGGGGCGAACGCCTCGGCGACCGGGCCGTTGGCGGTGTCGATAGCGGCGATGGTGGTGGTCAGTCCCGAGGGCAGGACGACGACCTCGTCGCCGGGCTTGAGCACACCTCCGGCGATGGTGCCGGCGTAGCCGCGGTAGTCGTGCAGGTCGTGGTTGCGTTGGTCCTGGGGCCGGATCACGTATTGGACCGGGAAGCGGGCGTCGATCAGGTTGCGGTCGCTGGCGATGTGGGTCTCTTCCAGGTGGTGCAGCAGCGACGTGCCCTCGTACCAGTCCATGTTGGCCGAGCGCTCGACCACGTTGTCGCCGTGCAGCGCCGAGATGGGCACGAACGCCAGGTCGTGCACATCGAGGCGCATGGCGAAGCTGCGGAAGTCGGCCTTGATCTCCTCGAACCGTTCCTGGGACCAGTCGACCAGGTCCATCTTGTTCACGCACACCACCAGGTGGGGGATGCCCAGCAGCGTGGCCAGGAAGGCGTGGCGGCGGGACTGCTCGAGCACGCCCTTGCGGGCATCGATGAGGATCAGCGCCAGGTCGGCGGTCGACGCGCCGGTGACCATGTTGCGCGTGTACTGAATGTGGCCCGGGGTGTCGGCGATGATGAACTTCCGCTTGGGCGTGGCGAAGTAGCGGTAGGCGACGTCGATGGTGATGCCCTGCTCGCGCTCGGCCCGCAGACCGTCGGTGAGCAACGCCAGGTCCGTGTAGGCGTCGCCCCGGGCCAGGCTGGTGGCCTCCACCGATTCGAGCTGGTCCTCGAAGATGGCCTTGGAGTCGTACAACAGCCGCCCGATCAGCGTCGACTTGCCGTCATCCACCGACCCGGCCGTCGCGAACCGCAACAGCTCCATCAGAAATAGCCCTCGCGCTTGCGGTCCTCCATGCCGGCCTCGCTGATGCGGTCGTCCGCCCGGGTCGCGCCCCGCTCGGTCACCCGGGTCACCGCCGTCTCCTCGATGATGGCCACCACCGTGTCGGCCGCCGACTCCACCGCGCCCGTGCAGGTGGCGTCGCCGACGGTACGGAACCGGATGGTGCGCTCCTCGACCTCCTCGCCGTCCAGCAACCTCGCCCACGGCGAGAACGCCAGCCACATCCCATCCCGCTGGAACACCCGCCGGGTGTGCGCAAAGTAGATGCCGGGCAGCTCGATGTCCTCGGCGGCGATGTACCGCCAGATGTCCAACTCGGTCCAGTTCGACAGCGGGAACACCCGGATGTGCTCCCCCTTGCGGTGCCGCCCGTTGTACAGGCTCCACAGCTCGGGGCGCTGGCTCTTGGGATCCCACTGGCCGAACTCGTCGCGGAAACTGAACACCCGCTCCTTGGCCCGGGCCTTCTCCTCGTCACGCCGGGCACCGCCGAACACCGCGTCGAAACCGTGCTCCTCGATCGCCTCCAACAACGCCACCGTCTGGATCCGGTTGCGGCTGGCCCGGGGACCGCTCTCCTCCACCACCCGACCCGCGTCGATGGCCTCCTGGACGCTCGCCACCACCAGCCGCACCCCCAGCTCCGCCACCCGCCGATCACGGAACTCGATCACCTCAGCGAAGTTGTGGCCCGTGTCCACGTGCATCACCGGGAACGGCAACCGGGCCGGCGCGAACGCCTTCACCGCCACATGCAACATCACCGCCGAATCCTTGCCCCCCGAGAACAACAGCACCGGGCGCTCGAACTCGGCCGCCACCTCACGGATCACATGGACCGCCTCCGCCTCCAACGCCTGAAGATCCGTCAGCTCGTAGCTCGCTTGTACCGGTGCGTCCGCAGCCATGAGCGCTCCAGGCTAAATCCGACCTATTGGGTAAGCAATTCCGACCGGTCTGGTAAGCAAAGGCAGCATGCCCCCTCCCCTCGCCGGTGATCACGCCCTCGCCGCCCGCCTCGCCACCGATGCGGGGGCGCTGCTCCTCGAGCTGCGAACCCGGCTCGTAGCCGACGGAGTCGACGGCAGAGTACTGGGGTGGGAAGGCGACCGCGCCGCCCACGAGCTGTTGACGAGCCGCCTGGCCGAGCTGCGGCCCGCCGACGCCGTGCTGTCGGAGGAGGGTGTGTCCGACCCGGCTCGGCTCGCCGCCGAGCGGGTGTGGATCGTGGACCCGCTGGACGGCACCCGGGAGTTCGGCGAGGTGCCCCGCGCCGACTGGGCCGTGCACGTCGCCCTGGTGGTAGCGGGCGACCCGGTGGCCGGCGCCGTCGCCCTCCCTGCGCGTGGGCTGACGCTGGCCACCGATCGGCCGCCCGCCCTCCCGCCGGCGGGGACGGGGCCGGTGCGGGTCGTAGTGAGCCGCAGCCGTCCCCCGGCCGAGGCAGGGCTCATCGCGGAGGCGCTCGGCGGTGAGCTGGTCACGCTGGGATCGGCGGGTGCCAAGGCGATGGCGGTGGTGCTGGGCGAGGCGGACGTCTACCCCCACAGCGGGGGCCAGTACGAGTGGGACTCCGCCGCCCCCGTGGCCGTGGCCCGGGCCGCCGGCCTGCACGCCTCCCGGCTCGACGGCTCGGCCCTGGAGTACAACCGCCCCGATCCCTACCTGCCCGACCTGCTCGTCTGCCGCCCCGAGCTGGCCGAGCGGGTCATCGCCGCCGTGACGGCCGGGTGACGGGCCTCAGATGAGGTCCCAGACCATGTCGGCGCTGCCGCCGTCCCGCAGCAGCTCGATCGGGTCGCGTTTGTCGATGTGCCCGATGAGGCCGTTGTAGATGCCGTAGCCGCACAGCCGCTGCAACCGCTCGTCGAACCTCCGGGCGATGTCGCGCGGGATGCCGAGCTGCTGGTTCTCCTGCTGGCGGATGTAGCCCGCGCAGTAGTTGCAGGCGAGCCCGACGCGCCGCCGATCGGTCGTGTTGGCACCGCCGCCGTGCCACAGGCTGCCGTTCCACACCAGGACGCTGCCCTTGGCCATCTCGGCGGCGATCGAGTCGTAGTGCCGGCCGAAGTCGGGTGAGGGGCCGAGGTGGGTGCCCGGCACCAGCTGGGTGGCGCCGTTGGCCTGGCTGAAGTCGGTGAGCGCCCACATCGAGTTGCACACCACCGGCGGGTGCGGCTTGGGGATGGGTATGAGCTGATCGTCGGAGTGGATCGGCTGGGGCGTCTCGTCGGGCCCGATCGCGATGGACGACAGCGACGACAGCAGGCAGCCGGGATCGAGCACCCGCTCGACCAGCGGCAGCACGTTGGGATGGACGGGCACCCGGGCGAACACGTCGCCGTGCACGAGCAGGTTGTAGATGCGCACTGTGTGCGTGCCCTCGAAGGTGTTCCCGGCGGGCACGGCGCCCAGCTCGCGCTCCAGGCGCTCGAGCGCCTCGGTCAGCTCGTCCACCAGGTCGGGCTCGATGGCGTCCTCGACCACGGTCCAGCCCACCTCGCCGATGCCTTCGACGTGGGCCGCGATCTCGTCGGCCGTCAGCGTCCGCATGCGGGGAACTCTAGGTTTCTGCTGCGTGCCGGACATGTCCCCGTTCGAGCAGGCGGTGGTGGCCGTGCTTCGCTCGCTGCGCCCCGGCGAGGTGGTGACCTACGGCGAGGTCGCGGCCGAGGCCGGCTACCCGGGCGCGGCCCGGGCGGTCGGGCGCATCCTGGCCACCAGCACCGACGACCTGCCGTGGTGGCGGGTGGTGACCGCCACCGGCCGCCTGGTACCCGGCCACGAGACCGAGCACGCCCGGCGGCTCCGAGCCGAGGGCGTGCGGGTCACCGACGGTCACGTGCAGCCCTGAGGTACCGCTTCGCCCGCCGTCCGGGCAGACTCGGCCCAATGTCGGTCGCCCCTACCGACCTCGACCAGGGCAGCTACAGCGACGACCCGCCCTGGACGCTCGACGATCCCGCCGCGCTGGCGTGGCGGCGGGGGCTGGCCGACGTGCGGGCCCGGGTCGCCGCCGAGGTGCCCCAGCTCACCCGGCCCGGGCGCTGGCCACCCGGGCGCCGGGTGGTCACGGTCACGCGCCACTTGAGCGCCGCCGTCACCCTGTGGGCGCTGCGGGAGAAGCGGTCCGACAGCCCCGGGACCCGGCGGGCCGGCATCTCCCGTCGCCTGCGCCTGGCCGCCGAACGCCTGGGCCCGACCTACATCAAGCTGGGGCAGATCATCTCGTCGGGCGAGGGCATCTTCCCCGCCGAGCTGGTGGGCGAGTTCAAGCTGTGCCGCGATCAGGTGCCGGCCGAGCCGTTCCGGGTCGTCCGCCAGGTCATCGAGGAGGACCTGGGGCAGCCGCTCGACCACACCTTCGGCTGGGTCGACCGCACCCCCTTGGCGGCCGCGTCCATCGCCCAGGTCCATGCCGCCACGTTGCGGACCGGCGAGAGGGTGGTCGTCAAGGTGCAGCGACCCTCGGTGGCGCGCCTGGTGCGCGACGACCTGCGGGTCATGGCCTGGCTGGCACCCAAGCTGGTGGGGCGCATCCCGGTGACCGCACTGGCCAACCCGCCGGCGCTGGTCGAGCTGTTCGCCCAGACCATCGCCGAGGAGCTCGACTTCCGGCTCGAGGCCGAGAACATGGTCGACCTGGCCCGCACCTTCGCCGAGCTCGGCCAGCGGGGCTACGTGGTGCCCCGGCCGCATCCCGAGCTCGTCACCCGCCGGGTGCTGGTCATGGAGCGGCTGGACGGCTTCCGCTTCGACGACGTGGTCGGGATGCGCGACGCCGGCGTCGACACCGAGGCCGTGGTCCGCACCGGCATGATCGCCACGCTGGAGGGGGCGATCCTCAAGGGGATCTTCCACGGCGACCTCCACGGCGGAAACCTGTTCGTCCTGCCCGACGGGCGCACGGCGCTGCTCGACTTCGGCATCACCGGCCGGCTCGACGACGTGCGCCGCCAGGCGTTCCTGCGGCTGCTGCTGGGCGGGGCGGGCAACGATGTGGTGGCCCAGCTCGCCGCGTTGCGCGACCTGGGGGCGCTCCCACCCGACGCCGACCTCGACCGGGTGGTGCGCGAGCTGCACCTCGACCAGCCGCCGGTCGACCCCACCACCATGTCGGGCGAGCAGCTCGTGGCCGAGATCCAGCAGGTGCTGAAAGCGCTGCTGGGGATCGGCGCCCGCTTTCCCAAGGAGCTGATGCTGTTCGTCAAGAACCTGGTGTTCCTCGACGGTGCCATCGCCCGCCTGGCGCCCGACCTCGACATCTTCGGCGAGATCGCCAGCATCTCCCTCTACTTCGCCACCCACCACGGCGATCGCATCGCGGCCGACGTCGGCATCGATCCCCGCAACATCGAGCTCGACATGACGGGGGTCAAGGCCAGCTTCGGCCTCGACGAGTCCACGGAGGGGCTGACCCACCGCCAGCTCCAGGAGCGCCGCGAGACCATCCGCCGCAACCTCTCGCAGTGGCGGCGCTGACCCTAACTACTCTCCCGAAGATGCGCCTGGTCGTGGCCCGCTGCACGGTCGACTACGCGGGACGACTCGAAGCCCACCTGCCCCCGGCCCTCCGCCTGATCATGGTCAAGGCCGACGGCTGCGTCGCCGTCCACGCCGACGGCGGTGCCTACAAGCCGCTCAACTGGATGAACGCCCCGAACACGGTGACCGAGTCCGTCGATGAGGCCGGCAACGCCGTGTGGACCGTCCGAGCACCCAAGGGCGAGACGCTCACCATCACCCTGCACGACGTAGTGTCCGACACCCGCCACGACCTTGGTGTCGACCCCGGACTGTGGAAGGACGGCGTCGAGACCCACCTCCAGGAGCTGCTGGCGTCCAACTGCGACGCCATCGCCCCCGGGCTCCGCCTGGTCCGCCGGGAGTACCCCACCGACATCGGCCCCGTGGACCTGCTGTGCCGGGACGCCGAGGGCAACGCCGTGGCCATCGAGGTCAAGCGTCGCGGCGAGATCGACGGCGTCGAGCAGCTGGCCCGCTACCTCGAGTTCCTGGCCCGCGACCCGATGCTGCGGCCGGTGCGGGGCGTGTTCGTCGCCCAGCAGATCAAGCCGCAGGCGCGGGTGCTGGCCATGCAGCGCGACATCGCCTGCGTCGAAGTGGACTACGACGCACTCCGAGGCATCGAGCCCGACACGCTCCGGCTGTTCTAGCTACGGTCTACGCCTAGGCGGCGTCGAAGCCGACCGAACCGGTGTCGAGGACCACCCGAGCGTCGGGCCCCAGGGTCTGGAACACGGCCTGGCCCTCGCCCGCGCGCCACATCCGCACCGTCAGCGCCTCGCCCGGGAACACCGGGCTCGAGAACCGGCCGCCCATCGAGCGGAACCGCGCCGGGTCACCGTCGCACAGGGTGTGCAGCAGGGCCCGGCCGGTGAAGCCGTAGGTGCAGAGCCCGTGGAGGATCGGCCGGGGGAACCCCGCCAGCGCCGCGAACTTGGGATCGGAGTGCAGCGGGTTGCGGTCGCCCGACAGCCGGTACGTCAACGGCTGGTCGATGCGCGTCGGGTACGTGACCTCGTGGTCGGGGGCGCGGTCTGGCTGGGTGAAGCTGGACGACGGCCCGCGGTCGCCGCCCCAGCCGCCCTCGCCCCGGATGAAGAGGCCGGCGCGGGTGGTGAACAGCGGCTCGCCGTCGTCGACCAGCGTCGAGGTGGACTCGATGACGACGAGCGCCCCCGAGCCCTTGTCGTAGATGCCCACGATCTCGGTCACGGACTCGAGCTCGCCCTCCACCGGGATCTCGCGCGCCAGCGAGATCGACTGCTCCCCGTGCACGAGCATGGCGGGGTTGAACTCGCCCAGGGCGCCGAAGGACGACCCGCCCCCGGCGCCGAGCACGACCGCCATGGTCGGGAGCACCCGCTGATCGACGTCCTGGCTGTTCTCGGTCGTGAACGCGAGTTCCTGGCTCGGGTCCTCGGCACCGGCGCCGACCCCCACCGCGTACAGCAGGCAATCCTTCGACGTCCACCGGCGCCGGGCCGGCTCGGACCGGGCGCCGACGGCGTCGTGGTTGATGGGCATATCCTCCCCCTCAGGTCTCGTCGTAGCCGTACATGTTGGCGTTGGGCCGGGCCTGCGCGACCAGGTCGACCACGGCGTGACCCAGCACCTCGGGGTCGGCGTCGGGGTTCTCGATCGACGGCCCGCGGTGCCAGCCCTCCGATACCGAGATCATCTGCCCGCTCACGTCGAACACCCGGCCGGTGACACCCGCCGACAACGGGCTGGCCAGCCAGCACACGATCGGGGCGATGTGCCTGGGGGACATCTGCTCCTTGGCCTCGTCATCGAGCTGACCCATGCCCAGGTCGGTGGTCATGCGGGTCAGGGCGGCTGGGGCGATGGCGTTGACGGTGACCCCGTAGCGCGCCAGCTCCTTGGCGGCGATGATCGTGAACGCGGCGATGCCGGCCTTGGCGGCGCCGTAGTTGGTCTGTCCGATGTTGCCGTAGATGCCCGACGGCGACGACGTGTTCACGATGCGGGCGTCGACCTCGTCCCCCGCCTTGGACCGCTCGCGCCAGTGGTTGGCGGCGAAGTGCGACGGACCGAACGTGCCCTTGAGGTGGACCTTGATGACCGCGTCCCATTCGGCCTCGGTCATGTTGACCAGCATGCGGTCGCGCAGGATGCCGGCGTTGTTGATCAGCACGTCGAGTCGGCCGAAGGCTTCGAGCGCGGTGCCGATCAGCTTCTCGGCTCCCGCCCAGTCGCTGACGTCGTCGGTGTTGGCGACGGCGTGACCACCCTCCGCGGTGATGTCGTCGACCACCTGCTGGGCCGGACCGACGTCGCTGCCGGTGCCGTCCATCGACCCGCCGAGATCGTTGACGACCACGCTGGCCCCCTGGGCGGCGAGCAGCAGCGCATGCTCGCGCCCGATGCCCCGGCCCGCGCCGGTCACGATCGCGACCCGATCGTCACAGATCCCCATCGACCACGTCCCCTTCCAGCGGTAGCCGCCCGATTTTTCCGACCGCGGGGAACGTAGCAGCGCGACACTGGAACCCATGAACGCCGTGCACCAGTGCCCCTACTGCGAGCTGCGGTTCGGGTCGCGCAACGAGCTTGAGGACCACGTCGCCCTCGACCATCCCCGCGAGCTCGACGACGACACCGCGCCGCCCACCGCCCACCCATGACGATCCCGTGACAGACCCCCTTTTCGCGCGGGCTGTGGTCGGAGGACGGTTGGGACCGCCCTCTCCCGCGTGGCAAGGTGGTGGCCTGTGGACGGGAATGAAGGCCCGCCCGCGCCCCAGGGCGCGGGCGCTGGGGCGCCCAACGACGAAGCCGAGGAGCCGAGCCGCGGCGGCGCGTCTGACGCGCCTGTAGAGCCGGCGGAGCCAGCGCCATCCCCGTCGGCCGATGCCCCCGCCGAGCCACCACCCCCGATCTTCGACCTGCCCGGCGAGGACAACGGCCGGCAGTCAACCGATGACGACGACCCCACCGAGCGAGCGGACGACGGCTCGTCCGAGCACCGGAGCGGCAACGGCGACCGGACGCTCGTCCTCGGGGGGGCCGCCGCCGCCGAGGGCCTGACCAGCGGCCCGACGGCGCGCATCGGCGGTCCCCTCCCCGCCGAGCCGCGGCCCCAGGGTGGGGCCAACGACAGCGGCAACGGTGGCGACCGCGACCACGGCGAGGAGGAGATCGGCGGCCGCCACTTCCGGGGATCGGGCACCGGACCGGGCAACGGCCACGGCGATGGACCACCGCGCTGGGTGCTGGCCCTGGCGGCCCTGCCCGTGCTGGCGCTGGTGCTGCTGCTCGGCGCTTGGGCGATCGACACGGCCGCGCTGTCGGGCCAGGTGCAACGCAACGTCGAGGTCGCCGGCCGGCCCGTCGGGGGCCTGGGCGAGCAGTCGCTCCCCGAGGTGATGACCAGCATCGCCGAGGAGGTGGCGGCCCGGCCGGTGCGGGTCACGAGCGGCGACAAGGTCTACGAGACAACCGCCGGGGAGATCGGGCTCACGCTCGACGAGCAGGCCACGTCCGAGGCGGCGCTCGACGCCGGTCGCGAAGATTCGCTGGTCACGCGCCCGTTCACGTGGCTCGGCTCCTTCTTCACGCCTCGCGACGTCGAGGTCCGCTACACGGTCAGCGGGCCTACGGCCACGGCGAAGATGGTCGAGCTGCAGGGCGCCGACCTCACCGCGGCCCGCGATCCCACCATCAACCTCACCGAGCAGGCTTGGGTCGCGGTGAAGGGCGTCCCGGGCCAGGGCCTCGACACCGACACCCTCGTCGACGAGCTGCCCGAAGCCGCCGCCCGGTCCCGCACCGGCACCATCGAGGTCGAGGTCGGCTCCGCCCCGGTCACCCCCAACTTCACCGACGAGGAGGCCCAGGCGCTCGCCGACCGGGCCAACCAGATGACAGCCAACGGCCTGCAGCTCACCGCCGCCGAGACCACCAAGACAGTGCCACCCGAGCAGCTCCGCACGTGGATCGCCCCCACCACCGAGGATGGCGAGCTGAGCCTGACCATCAACGGCGACGCCGTCACCCAGGCGTTGCCGCGGGTGTTCGACGACGTCGCGGCCGAGCCCCGGGATGCCCGGATCGAGCTGGGCGCCAACGGTCCGACCGTGGTCCCCTCCCAGCCGGGTGTGGTGTGCTGCGGAGCCGACAGCGCCGAACGGGTCTGGGGCGCCCTGAGTCAGGGCGAACCCTCCGCTGAGCTCGAGGCCACGGTCACCGAGCCCAACCTCACCACCGAGGAGGCCCAGGCACTCGGGGTCAAGCAGCCGGTGTGCGGCAACAACGCCTGGCGCAACGGCGCCCCCACCACGGCCGGTCCCGGGTTCACGACCTACTACATCCCGGGCGAGCCCCGGGTCACCAACATCCATCGCATCGCCGACATCGTCGACGGCACGCTGGTGCTGCCCGGCCAGACGTTCTCGATGAACGAGCGGGTCGGCCCCCGGACGCGGGAGAAGGGGTTCGTCGAGGCCGGTGCCATCCGCGACGGCGAGCACGTCGACGAGGTGGGCGGCGGCGTGTCGCAGTTCGCCACCACCACGTTCAACGCCGCCTACTTCTGCGGGCTCGACATCACCACCTACCAGGCCCACTCCGAGTACTTCTCCCGGTACCCGCGGGGACGCGAGGCCACCATGGGCTATCCGGCGCCCGACCTCGCGTTCGTCAACGACACGCCCTACGGCATCCTGATCGACACCTCGTACACCAGCACGAGCGTCACGGTCACGATGTGGGCGACGCCCTACGCCAGTGGCGCCCAGACCGGCATCACCGAGTCGGCGTCGGGCAAGTGCCAGGTCGTCACCACGACGCGGACGATCACCTATCCCGACCGTCCGACCGCCACCGACACGTTCAAGGCCACCTACCGCCCGGGCCCCGGGGAGTCCTGCTAATCCTGCCGGTGCGCGACTGTCCTAGCGTTACCGGGTGCTCGCCGCCGACGTCGTCGTGATCGGAGGGGGCCCCGCCGGCGCGGCGGCGGCCATCAGCCTCGCCCGGGCCGACCGGGACGTGACGCTGGTGGACAAGGCCCGATTCCCCCGCGACAAGGTGTGCGGCGACGGCCTCACCACCGGCGCGCTGCGGCTGCTCGAGGAGTTGGGACTGGATCCCGGCGGAGTGTCGTCGTGGCAACCCGTGGACGACGTGGTCGTGCGGGGGCCCGCCGGGTTCGAGGTGACGTTCCCGCTGCCCCGGGGGCCCGGCACGTACGCGGCGGTCGCGCGCCGGACCGACCTCGACGCCGCGCTGCTAGATGCGGCTCGCACCGCCGGGGTCAAGGTCCTCGACGGCCACGCCTGCGTGGGAACGCGCGAACGGGCGGACGGGGTGTCGCTCACGGTCGAGGGGGTGGGCGAGCTGACCGCCGCGTACGCGGTGGCCGCGGACGGCACGTGGTCGCCGACCCGCAAGCAGCTGGGCCTGGCCACGCCCGGGTACCGTGGCGAGTGGCATGCCTTCCGCCAATACTTCAGCGGCGTCGGTCCCCGGGCCGCACGCGAGCTGTTCGTGTGGTTCGAGCCCGACCTGCTCCCCGGTTACGCCTGGTCGTTCCCGCTGCCCGGCCGCCGGGCCAACGTGGGCTTCGGCATCATCCGGGGCGAGCGGGTGGCGCGCATCCAGGAGATGGCCGGCATCTGGCGCGAGTTGGTCGACCGGCCGCACATCCGTCGGGTGCTGGGCGACGGGGCGGAACCGGAATCGACGCACCGGGCGTGGCCCATCCCCGCCCGCATCGACGAAGCGGTGCTGAGCGGCCACCGCACGCTGTTCGTCGGGGACGCGGCCGCCGCGAGCGACCGGCTGACCGGCGAGGGCATCGGCCAGGCGCTGCTGACCGGCATGCTGGCCGCCGAGGCCATCGCCGGCGGCGCGGGGGCTGGCGGCGTTGACCCGCCCGGGGTCGTCACGGCGCGCTACCGGCGCGCCGTCCGGCGGGCGCTGGTGGCGGACCACCGGATGTCCACGCTGCTCATCCGGGCCGTGCGCCACCGCAGGGGGGTGCGGGCCGGGCTGCGGCTGGCAGGGGCCACCGACTGGACGCGCCGCAACTTCGCCCGCTGGCTGTTCGAGGACTATCCGCGCGCCCTCGTGGCCACCCCCCGGCGCTGGCACCGGGGCATGTTCACGGGGCCCGGCGCCTATCGCGCACCCTGATCTTTCGACTGGCGACACCCGCCGTTCACCCTGGGCTCGTCCGGTCGCCACCCGAGGTCTCTAAGGTGCCGCTGCAGCGCTCGGTGCCGGTGCTCCCCCTCCACCAGCACCCGGCCCCGGGCTTGCAGGGTGGCTACCCAGCGGCGGTTGTAGCCACCACCATCCGGCGCACCCGCTACCCCCCTGGGTGCGCCGGATGCGCGTCCGCCCGCTCAGATCACCGCCAACCCGGCGGCTCCGGCCGCGCGGGCCTGCTCGGCGTCCCGGGTGGCGAACAGCACGGCGTCGTCCGGCTCCGCCAACTCGGGAAGGACGGCGAGGGCCACGGCAATGTGGAGCGCATCCAAGGCTCGGATCCCCTCTGCTCGATAGCTATCCAGCAGTTGCCCCTCTAGCGACGCCCCAGCTTCGCCCGCAGGCCCCGGCGGTAGCGCAGGCGCACGACCCGGCGCATCGAGGCGGCCACCCAGCCCGGCATGGGGAACCACTGCACCTCGCGGCGCAGGTCGAAGCGGCTGGCCAGCACCGACTTGGTGTTGCAGAAGGCCCGCAGCCCCTCGACGCCGTGGACCCGGCCGATGCCCGACTCCTTCACCCCGCCGAACGGCAGTCCGGCCACCGCGTAGCTCACCATGCAGTCGTTGATGCAGACGTTGCCGGCCTCGATCGCCCGCGCGATCTCCTCGGCCCGCTGGTCGTCGGCCGACCACACCGAGCTGTTGAGCCCGTAGCGGGAGTCGTTGGCCAGCCGGATCGCCTCGTCGTCGTCGTGCACCCGCATGATCGGCAGGACCGGCCCGAACGTCTCGTCGCGCATGACGTCCATCGAGTGGTCGACGTCCACCAGCACCGTCGGCTCGTACCACAGGCCGGCACGGTCCGGCACCCGGCGGCCCCCGGTGAGGACCTTGGCGCCCTTGGCCTCGGCGTCGGCGACATGACGCTCGACGGTCTCGACCTGGGGCCCGAAGCTCATGGAACCGATGTCGTGGCCCGGTCCTTCACCCACGCGCACCGCTCTGGCGCGCTCGACCACCCGCTCGACGAAGCGGTCGTACACGGCGCCGTGCACGTAGACCCGCTCGACGGACATGCAGGTCTGGCCGGCGTTCATGAACGCGCCCCACACGGCGCCGGAGGCCGCCCGCTCGACGTCGGCGTCGTCGCACACGATCATCGGGTCCTTGCCGCCCAGCTCGAGCAGCACCGGCGTGAGCGTCTCGGCGGCGGCCGCCATGACCAGCTTGCCGGTGCGCACTGAGCCGGTGAAGGCCACCTTCTGCACACCGGCGCGCACCAGCGCGTCGCCGGTGCGGCCGCCGCCCGTCACCACCTGCACAACGTCGGGGTGCGGGCCGGCCTCGGCGAACAGCTTGCCGATCTCGAGGCCCACCAGCGGCGTGACCTCCGACGGCTTGAGGACCACGGCGTTGCCGGCCAGCAGCGCCGACACCACGGGCGTCATCGCCAGCGTGAGCGGATAGTTCCACGGCGAGATCACGCCCACCACGCCCATCGGCTCGTAGCTGCGCCAGGCCCGCTTGTGCGGCAGCAGCGATCCCACCGGCACCTTCTCGGGCCTCAGCGCCCTGGCCCCGTGCTTGCGGTAGTGCTCGATCAGCTCGCAGCTGGCCAGGACCTCGGCGCTCAGCGCCTCGGGCTCGAGCTTGCCGGTCTCGCTGCAGATGACGTCGACGACGCGGTCGAGCCGGTCGATGAGCAGGTCGCGCACGGCCAGCACGTGGTCGAGGCGCTGCTCGAACGGCAGGGCACTCCACGCCCCGAACGCATCTCGCGCCCGGACCACGGCGGCGGCCACGTCGGCCGGACCGTGCTCGGGCAGGCGTGCCAGCACCTCCCCGGTGCGAGGATCGAACGTCTCGAATGTCGACTCGCCGTCAGTCACCAATCCACTCCTTGAGCCGGCCGACCAGGCCGGGGACGTCGGAGGCCACCGGGGTCACGTTCAGCACGGTCACACCGGTGTCCTTGTAGGCCGCGATGCGGTCGCGGACGTAGCCCTCGGGCCCGCAGATGGTGGCCGCCTCGAGCAGGCCGGCCGGGACGGCATTGGCGGCGTCGTCCTTGTGGCCGTCGAGGTACAGGTCCTGGATCTGCTCGGCCTCGGCCTCGTAGCCGAACCGCCGGGCGAGGTCGTTGTAGAAGTTCCGCCCCTTGGCCCCCATGCCGCCGATGTACAGGGCCAGCATGGGCCGGGCCAGGTCGCGGAGCTCGGCGGCGTCGTCGCCCACCGCCACCATGCCGCCGGCCACGACCTCGAGCGGGCCGAGCCCTGGCGACCGCCTCGCCGCCCCGGCGGCCAGGTCGGGCCCCCACACCTCGCCCGCCTTCTCGGGCAGGTAGAAGATCGGCAGCCAGCCGTCCGCCAGCTCGGCGGTCATCCGCACGTTGCGGGGACCGAGCGACGCCACGTAGATGGGGACGCGCTCGCGCACCGGCGTGGTGATCAGCTTCAGCGGCTTGCCCAGGCCGGTGCCCTCGTCGGGCGGGAGCGGCAGGGTGTAGGAGCGGCCCTCGTGGGTCAGGCGCTCGCGGGTCCACACCTTGCGGCAGATCTCGATGATCTCGCGGGTGCGCCCGACCGGATCGGTGTAGGGCACGCCGTGCCAGCCCTCGATCACCTGCGGTCCGGAGGCACCCAGGCCCAGCACGCAACGGCCGTCGGACAGGGCGTCGACGCCGGCGGCGGTCATGGCCAGCAGCGTGGGCGTGCGGGTGTAGATGGGCAGGATCGCGGCCCCGATCTCCACGCGCTCGGTGACCGCCGCCAGGTAGCCCATGAGGCTCACGCCGTCGAAGCCGTAGGCCTCGGCCACCCACACCATGTCCAGGCCGGCCGCTTCCAGCTCAGCCGCCTGGGCGGCCGACTCCCTGAGCCCGCCGGCGTAGCTGAGCGGCATGCTGAGCTTCATTGGCGTGCCTCCGGCCCGCCAATGAAGCTTCGCCGCTTCCCGGCGAGTAACGCACTGTGCTTATGGTTCGCTCGCTGACGCTCGCTCACCTTGGCATGCGTCCCCGAGCCGCCTAGGCGGCGGTGAGCCGTTCCCGGGCCCGCTTCGACCGGTCGAGCAGGTGCGACGGCACCGACACGCCGTTCACGGTCTTGCCCTCGCCACCGGCCGCCGCTCCCGCGTCCTCGGCCGCCTCCTCCGCCGCCGAGGCCTCCGCGGCGGCCGCTTCCTGGAGGCGGCGCTCCAGGGCTGCCTGGAAGTCGCGGGGGCGGGCCAGCACCGAGCCGTCGAGCGAGCCGATGTCGACGCCGTTGTCGAACAGCACCCGGTAGCGGGTCCAGGTGAAGCCCTCGACCAGGTAGACACGTCCCCGGGTGCCGGCCGGGACGCCAGGCAGGTCGTCGAGGTTCTTCACCCACTCGTTGCGCTTGAACCCGTCGAACGCAGCCTTCGCCATGCCGTGATCCTGCCAAATCCGCTGCGCATCGCCCGAATCCTCGGGCCGCCGTTGGAATAGTTCGCTCGGCTAATTAGCTTGGTGAACTGATGGAGGCTCCACAGCACGCCGATCCCGAGATCACCCAGTTGGCCGGTCGCCTGCGGCTGGCGAACGCCCGGCTCCACCGGCGGCTCCGGCAGGAGGCCGACACCGGGCTGTCGCCGTCCCAGCAGTCGGCGCTGGGCACGATCGAGCTGCGGGGCCCGATGACGCTCGGCGACCTTGCGGCGGCGGAGCAGGTGACGCCCCCCACCATCACCAAGGTGGTCGCCCGGCTGGAGGAGGAGGGGCTCATCGACCGCACGGTCGACCCGTCCGATCGGCGCATCGTGCGGGTGTCGACCACCGCCGAGGGACGCCGGCGACTGGAGCACAGCCGGGCCCGGCGCAACGCCTTCCTGGCCGCCCGGCTCGAGGACCTGGGGCCGGACGCCGTGCGCCGCCTGCACGACGCCATCGACGCGCTCGAGGATCTGGCCGGGGTGCCGGCCCGGGTCCCCCAATGAGCGACCGGCCCCGGCTCGCTCGCCACGCCACCTTCCGTTCGTTCGCCAGCCGGAACTTCCGCCTGTTCTTCTGGGGCCAGCTCGTCAGCCAGGCCGGGACCTGGATGCAGTCGGTGGCGATCACTTGGCTGGTCCTCGACCTCACCGGCAGTGGCGTCGCCCTCGGGCTCGTTACCGCTGCCGAGTTCCTGCCGATCCTGGTGCTCGGCGCCTGGGCGGGGGTGATCGCCGACCGGGTCGACCATCACCGGTTGATCATCGCCACCCAAGCGGCCTTCCTGGCCCTGGCCGGCACCCTGGCGGTGCTCACCCTCACCGACCACATAACGGTGTGGGCGCTGTTCGGCCTGTCGCTGGCGTTCGGCATCATCAACGCCTTCGACAACCCGTCGCGCCGGGCGCTCGTCGTCGAGCTGGTGCCGGAGACCGACGTCGCCAACGCGGTCGGCCTCAACAGCGCGCTCATGACCGGCTCGCGGGTCGTCGGTCCTGCCCTGGCGGGCGTGCTCATCTCGGGGCCGGGTGCCGGCGTGTGCTTCGTGGTCAACGCCGTGACCTACGTGGCCGTGATCACCGCGCTGCTGCGCATGGACCGGTCCCGCTTCCGGTCGTCCCCCCGAGTGGCCAAGGCCAAGGGCCAGCTCCGGGAGGGGCTGCGCTACCTGTGGCGGACGCCCGAGCTGCGCCTGCCGATCATCCTCATGGCCGTGGTCGGCACGATGGCCTTCAACTACCAGGTGACCCTGCCGCTGCTGGCCGAACGGACGTTCCACGGGACGGCCACGACCTTCACGATGCTGTTCGCCACGCTCGGGCTCGGCTCGGTGACCGGCGCGCTGGTGGTGGCCCGGCGCACCACGGTCGGGCTGCGGTTCCTGGTCCGGGCGGGCACCGGCCTGTCCCTCGCCACGTTTGCCCTCGCGGCCGCCCCGACGTTGCCTCTGGCCGTGCTGGCCACCCTGGTGGTGGGCTTCTGCAACGTGATGATGATCTCGGGCGCCAACACGGTGGTGCAGCTGCGGGCGGCGCCGCCGATGCGGGGCCGGGTCCTGGCGCTGCTCACCGTGGTGTTCCTGGGGTCGACACCCATCGGCAGCCCCATCGTGGGCGCGATATCGGAGCTGACCGACGTCCGGGTCGCCTTGGCCCTGGGCGGAGCGGCCACCGCGCTCGCCGTGACCTGGACCGCCCGCCAGATGCGGGCCCTGGGCGCTCCTTCCCGTCAGCCCCGGCCGACCCCGGCCCGCCGGGCCGACCTGGACGTCGAGCCCGCCGCCGCCTGACTCCCGACCTCAATCGTGGGGCAGGCCCAGCACCCGCTGGCCGATGATGTTGCGCTGCACCTCGCCGGTGCCACCGCCGACCGTGAGGGCCGGGGCGAACAGGAACCCGTAATGCCAGAGGTCGACCGGGGCACTCAGCGGTCCCTGGTCGGTGAGCATGCCGGCCGGGCCCGCCAGGTCCTTGGCCAGCCCGAACAGCCGCTGGCCGTGCTCGTCCGCCAGCACCTTGCGCACCGACGCCTCGGGCCCTGGTGGCTCCCCCCGGATCTGGGCGCTCACGGTCCGCAGCCGGATGAGCCGCAGCAGCTCGCCTTCGATGTGCAGGCGCACGATCCGGTCACGCAGCAACGGATCGGCGACCGGTCCGCGGGACCGAACGATCGCCAGCAGGTCCTCGGCCGCCGGTCCCCGGCCCCAGAGCCCGCCACCCGTCGACAGCGACACCCGCTCGTTGGCCAGCGTCACCTTGGCCAGCTCCCAGCCCCGGCCCTCCTCCCCCACCAGGTTGTCCGCCGGCAACCGCACCTCGTCGAGGAACACCTCGTTGAACATGTGGGCGCCGGTCATCTCGACGATGGGGCGGACGGTCACGCCCGGCACATCCATCGGGCAGACGAAGTACGAGATCCCCCGGTGCTTCGGGACATCGGGATCGGTACGGGCGATGAGGATGCCGAATCGGGCCTCGTGCGCCAGGGAGGTCCAGATCTTCTGGCCGGTCACCACCCACTCGTCGCCGTCACGCACCGCCCGGGTGGTGAGCGATGCCAGGTCCGAGCCGGCGCCGGGCTCGCTGAACAGCTGGCACCAGATCTCCTCGCCCGACAACAGCCCCGGGAGGTAGCGCTGCTTCTGGGCATCGCTGCCGGCGTGGAGCAACGTCGGCCCGGCCCAGCCGATGCCCACCGGGTTGGCCGGCCGGGCCACCCCCGCCCGCCTGAGCTCGTCGTCGATGATGAGCTGGTGGACAGGGTCGGCGTCGAGCCCGTAGGGCTTGGGCCAGTGGGGCGCCACGAGCCCGGCCTCGGCCAGCTCCCGCCCCGACGGCGACGGATGGTCCGCCAGCCAGCCGCGCAGCTCCGTGCGCCGCGGGTCGTCGTCGGGCGGCAGCTCGAAGTCCACCTCCGGGACCATACGTGAGGTGGGCCGTTTCCAGGCCAACCGCTACCCTCCGACCCACCCCGCGACCCCGAGGAGCGCGCCCGAATGCCAGGCTGGAACTTCGCCGATGTCTGGGAGGTCATCGCCGAGCAGATCCCCGACGCGCCCTGCCAGGTGCAGGGCGACCGGCGTGTCAGCTGGGCCGAGTTCGACCGCCGGGCCAACGGCGTGGCCCGGACGCTGCTCGACGCCGGCGCAGTCGAGCAGGACAAGGTGGCGCAGTACCTCTACAACTGTCCCGAGTACATCGAGTCGATGTTCGCGGCGTTCAAGGCGGGGCTGGTCCCCATCAACACCAACTACCGCTACCAGGACGACGAGCTGGTCTACCTGTGGGACAACGCCGACTGCGTGGCGGTCGTGTTCCACGGCAGCTTCGCCGGCACGATCGAGCGGATCCGCGAGCGGGTGCCGCGGGTGACCACCTGGCTGTGGGTGGACGACGGCAGCGGCCCGCGCCCCGACTGGGCGGTCGCCTACGAGGAGGCCGCCGCCGCCCACGCCCAGCGGGCGGCCGGCCCGTGGGGTCGTGACGGCGAGCACCTGATCATGCTCTACACCGGTGGGACCACCGGGATGCCGAAGGGCGTGATGTGGCGGCAGGACGACCTGTTCCGCAACCTGGTGTCACAGGTGAACCCCGTCTACAAGGACGCCGGAGCGGACCCGGCGATCGTGCGCGACCAGGTCAAGGTGGCCGGTCCGGTGGGCCTGCCAGCCTGTCCGCTCATGCACGGCACCGGGCTCTACACGCAGCTCATCTGCCTGTCGCTCGGCGGCAGCACGGTGACCCTCGAGTCCCGCCGCCTCGACATCGAGGAGATGTTCGACACCATCGAGCGCGAGCGAGTCAACCAGATCGCCATCGTGGGCGACGCCTTCGGCAAGCCCATGCTCAAGGCCTTGAACGAGAACCCCGGCCGCTGGGACCTAGCCAGCCTGTTCCTGGTCGCCTCCTCCGGTGTGATGTTCAGCGAGTCGGTCAAGCAGGGCCTGCTCGAGCACCACCCCAACATGCTGCTGGTGGACGCCTTCTCGTCGTCGGAGGCAGTGGGCATGGGCCAGTCCATCTCCTCTGGCACCAGCGCTACCCACACCGCGAAGTTCACGCTGGGCGAGAACACGATCGTCATCACCGACGACGGCCGCAGGGTCGAACCTGGCTCGGGCGAGATCGGCCGGGTGGCCGTTGGCGGCCACCAGCCCGTGGGCTACTACAAGGACCCGGAGAAGACGGCGGCCACGTTCATCGAGTTCGAGGGCCGGCGCTACGCCTGCCCTGGCGACTACGCGCGCGTCGAGGCCGACGGCAGCCTTACGCTGCTGGGGCGGGGCTCGGTGGTCATCAACACGGCCGGCGAGAAGGTCTTCCCGGAGGAGGTCGAGGAGGCGCTCAAGACCTACCCCGGGGTGCGCGACGCCGTGGCGGTGGGCGTCCCCGACGATCGCTACGGCGAGGCGGTCACCGCGGTCGTCGAGGCCGCCGACGGCGCCCAGATCGACACCGATGCCGTCGTCGCCCACGTCCGGTCGAAGCTGGCGGCCTTCAAGGCCCCCAAGCGGGTGCTGGTCATCGACACCATCGGCCGGGCGCCCAACGGCAAGGTCGACTACAAGCGCCTCCGCGCGTACGCGGTCGACAAGTCCGCCGCGGGGTGAATCGCCAGCCGATCATCATGTAACTCCTAGCTGTAGCGGGGGTACGGTTCGGCCGTGTCCGGCCCACCGGAGCCTCCCGAGCCCTTCGAGCCGTCGCACGAGCTCCGCAAGCGCTTCCACCATCAGCTCGACGACATCGACGCCAGGGTCATCCGCCTCTTCGCCCTCGTGACCGAGGGCGTGGCGGCCGCCTCCGAATCTCTGCTGGCCGGGGATGTCGAGATGGCCCGCCAGCTGGCCAGCCGGGACTCGCTCGTCGACCAGCTCGAGGTCGACCTGGAGCAGTTGGCCGAGCGCGAGCTGCTCATGCAGGCGCCCATGGCACGCGACATGCGCTACCTGGTATCGGTGCTGCGGGTCGTGCCCGAGCTGGAGCGCAGCGGCGACTTGGCCGAGCACATCGCCCAGCGAGCCGCGACCCGGCTGGCACTGCGGCTCACTCCCACCGTGCGAGGCTTGTTGGAGCAGATGGGCAGCACCTGCGTCGAGATGTGGCGCGCCGCGGCCGATTCCTGGGCCGAGCGGGATCCCGAGGCGGCCGAGCGCCTCGACACCGCCGACGACCGCATCGACAGCCTCCACGACCAACTGGTCGAGGAGCTGGGGAGGGCCGACATCGCCCTGCCCGACGCCCTGCAGACCACCCTGCTCGGCCGGTTCTACGAGCGCCTCGGCGACCATGCCGTGCACATCGCCGAACGCATCCGCTATCTGGCCATCGGGACGTGAGGCACGCATGCGCTTTCGGCTGATCCCGAGCGACGACGCCTTCTTCGGCCTGTTCAACTAGTCCGCCGCCAACGTGGCCGAATGTCCGCGGCGCCTGCGGGACCTGCTGTCGGATCCCGTCGTCCCGCCTCCCACGAGAAGATCGCGGCCTGCGAGCACACCGGGATCCCCGTGTCGACCACCCACACGATCACCGGCTCCATCGTGGGCGTCGGCGCCGCCCGCCGGCTGTCGGCCGTGCGCTGGGGCGTCGCCGGTCGGGTGGTGTGGGCGTGGGTGCTCACGATCCCCGGAGCATTCACGGTGTCGTTCCTGGCGTTCCTGGTCGTGGACCTGGTGAGCTGAGGCTGTCGGCCGATGGACCGCCGCGCTGCCTTCTTCCTCCTGGCCTCGGTCGTGTGCCTGGCGCTGCCGCCGGTTGCCGCGGACCACGCCTGGGTGGCGTTCACGGTCGCCGGCGTGTACCTGTTGTTCGCGATCGGCTCGTGGCTGGACGCCAGCTCGCGCCGCCGGCTGTAGGCGGGCGGGCGCGTCTCGGTTTCTGGTGACGTGATCCGTTGAGCGGACTTCGGGGGACCGCCGGACGCCCCCTACGCTCATCCGCCATGGTTGATCTGGGATTCGACGGCAAGGTCGCGATCATCACGGGCGCCGGCGGGGGGCTGGGTCGGTCGCATGCGTTGGAGTTGGCGCGCCGGGGCGCCCTGGTCGTCGTCAACGACCTTGGGGGGTCGGTCGACGGCACCGGCAGCGACACCACCGCGGCGCAGGCCGTGGTCGACGACATCACGGCGGCCGGCGGCGACGCGGTGGCCAACTACGACTCAGTGGCGACGCCGGAAGGCGGCCGGGCCATCGTGCAGACGGCCCTCGACCGGTTCGGGCGCATCGACATCCTGATCAACAACGCCGGCATCCTGCGGGACGCGTCGTTCAAGAACATGGATCCCGACAAGGTCGGCGCCGTGCTGGACGTGCACCTGAGGGGCGCCTTCAACGTGACGCAGCCGGCGTGGGAGCAAATGCGGACGCAGAACTACGGCCGCATCGTCAACACCAGCTCCGGCGCCGGCCTGTTCGGGAACTTCGGCCAGACGAACTACGGCGCCGCCAAGATGGGGCTCGTCGGCTTGACCCGGGTGCTGGCGGTGGAGGGGGCGAAGAACAACGTCAAGGTCAACGCCATCGCCCCGGTGGCCAAGACCCGCATGACCGAGGACCTGCTGGGCCCCATCGCCGACAAGCTGCTGCCCGAGTCGGTCACGCCGCTGGTGGTCTTCCTGGTTCACGAGGACTGCCCCGTGACCGGCGACGTCTACTCCCTGGGCGGGGGCCGCGTGGCGCGGGTGTTCGTGGGCGTCACCAAGGGCATCGTCGACCCGGGCCTGACGGCCGAGACGGTGCGTGACCGGTTCGGCGAGATCCGGGACGAGGAGGGCTACGAGGTGCCGACCAGCATGAACGACGAACTGCGCTTGGCCCTCAAGGCGCTCAGTTGAGCCGCGTTGGATTTGGCAGCCGTAGCGATATATCGTCAACCCATCGACAACCCATCGATAGGAGTGACGATGAGAGATCGACGCTTTCCGCATCTGCCGCACATGGGCCACCTGGGGCACATGGGCCGTAACGCCTTCTGGGGGCCGTTCCCGCCCGGGGCCTTCCGTTCCGAGTTCGACCCCCGAGGCTCAGGGCGCCGCGGCGGGCGAGGCCGGGGCCGCCGCAACCGCGGCGACGTCCGTGCCGCCCTGCTGGCCTTGCTCGCCGAGCGGCCGATGCACGGCTACGAGATGATCCAGGAGCTGGACAGCCGTACAGGCGGCATCTGGCGCCCCAGCCCGGGCTCGGTCTACCCGACGCTGCAGCTGTTGGAGGACGAGGGTCTGATCACCAGCGAGGAGGGCGAGGGCCGGAGGCGGTTCACTCTCACAGACGCCGGTCGCGAGGAAGCCGCCAAGGTGACGGAGGCCCCGCCGTGGACGCAGTACGCCGACGACGACACCCTCTCGGCGGTGGCTGACTTCCGCAAGGCATCGCTCGGCGTCATGAACGCCCTGAGCGAGGTCGGCTTCTCCGGATCCGACCAGCAGCGGGCCCAGGCGCTCGAGGTGCTCGCTGACACCCGCCGCAAGCTCTACGCCATCCTCGCCGAGGACGAGACGGAGCCCGAGACCGGGACCGTGTAATGCCGAGCGGTTCCGAGTTTCCCCAGACACCAACATGTTCGATATGAGCAGCCATACGCGGCTCTGCCAGGACTTTTGCGGGTACCGGGTCGAGGATTTGCCGATCGCCAGACGGCCCGGCCGGCACCCAGCGGGGGGCGGGTCACGCGTTCCGTCACCGGATCTGGAGTTCGGGGTTCAGGTAGAACATCTCGAACTGGATGCGGTCCGGGTCCTTGAAGGTCAGCATTGATCACCGATGCCGGTCGCGAGGCACTCGCCGCGTGGTTGGCCGAGCCCGGCGGCGACGGAAGCCCGTGATCACCGACAACTCGGACGAAGGCCTCTACGGCCTCGACGCTGTCCTGACCTACACCGCATCCGCATCTGGCTGCCTCGACCCCCTGGCAACCGCGTACCAGTTCGAGGTCGTGCCGACCTGACGGTCGCTCACTGCGCCGGCGTCCCAGGCTGGATGTTCTTGTTGTTGTGGAACACGTTCTCGGGGTCGTACTTGGCTTTCACTTCGGCGAGCCGCCGGTAGGTGTCGTCGCCGTAGGCCTCGCGGACGCGGCTCGTGTCATCGTCGGAGTCGAGGAAGTTCACGTAGACGCCGGAACGGTAGGGCTGCAGGGCGTCGAGGAATGTTCGTGCCCACACGGTCTCCGCAGCGCCGACGGTGTCGTCCTGTTCCGGGAGCCAGGCTGCGTCGATGATGATGTTGTGCTCCACATCGCGCCCCGGGTAGGCCGTGGCCTCCCGAGGGGCTCGGGCTACTGCGCCACCCATGTGGAACATCGCCGCGTACGACCTCGGGGAGGTGGCGTCGTAGGCGTGCTCGGCGACGATGTCGATGACCTCGTCGGAGAGGCCGGCGAGGTTCGTGGCCTTCCAGTAGTAGTGCCAGCCATGGGGGACGGTGCCGTCGATGCCGCTCTGGTGGTCGACGTACCGCGTGGGTCCGACGAGGTCGACGAGTGGCGTCCCGAACTGGCGGAGCGCACGGACGACACGCTCACCGTCCTCGACGGACCCGGCGTAGCAGCTGGCCACCGCGATGGCCGGCCGGAAGTGCAGTTCCTCGTCGACCACCGGCAGCGGTGGGATCGTGCCGAGCCGGATGACGTTCCCGAGCTCGTCAGGCGCGTCGGTGACGAACTCACGATAGAAGCGCAGGACGTCAGTGGTGTCCTCGGCCGCCCAGAACACCGGTCCGGCCATGACGGTGGGGCCGACGGGGTGCAGTGTGAGCCGGAACTCGCTGACGACGCCGAAGTTCCCGCCGCCGCCCCGCAGCGCCCAGAACAGGTCGGCGTGATCGTTGGCCGATGCCCGGATGATGTCGCCCTCGGCCGTGACCACCTCGGCCTCCACGAGGTTGTCGACGGTGAGCCCGTGCTTGCGCATGAGCCAGCCGATGCCGCCACCCAGGCTGAGGCCGCCGACGCCGGTGTGGCCCACGATGCCGCCCGTGGTGGCCAGACCGTGCGCCTGTGTCTCGTGGTCGACATCTCCCCACAGGGCACCGCCTTGGACGAGAGCCGTGCGCTCGACGGGATCAACCGAGACGGCGCGCATCGCCGAGAGGTCGATCACGATTCCGTCGTCGCACACCGCGGTGCCGGCCA